>Ga0222658_1000575_pt1 | contig 19397 bp, 15 predicted proteins | sample AntAcemetagen476_FD_179830 | JGI IMG/M metagenome (GOLD analysis project Ga0222658, IMG submission 179830) | Saline water microbial communities from Ace Lake, Antarctica - #476 | ecosystem: Environmental > Aquatic > Non-marine Saline and Alkaline > Saline | place: Antarctica: Ace Lake... | reverse complement strand
TTACTTAAGAAATCCTTTAGATGTGAATATAATGCAGTTCTGATTATCTCTGCCTGTGAACATCCCCTATGCTTTGCAGCCTTTTCAATTACTCTCTTTAAAGCATCTGGTAAGCTAATTATTATTCTTTTTTTCATAAAGAATTTAGGAAATAGACATATTTATATAGTATGATATCATCTTTGATATGTATAATAGCCTATTATGGTATAATTATAGGTTATAATGGTATAAGGATTAACAAAAATGACATATAAAGATTTAGACGAAATTATTTTAGAAGTAATTACTCAAAGAGGATATATCCGAAGAAAAACTCTTATTGCAGAAGTGAAGAAACAAAACAAAGAAATAAGTTTAATCACATTTAATAGAGCAATTAAGAGATTATCTAAACTCAAGAGCATAATCACTCTAACAAAAAAAGAATATAATCGTTTAGGAATATTGGACAAAGATAATAGGGCAAAATATTTAACAACATTCAAAACTGGCAATAAAATAAAACATTATGATCAAGTTTTACGATTATTAGATTCTAAAAAAGATATTGAAAAGAAAAATGCTCTAATTGAGATAGAATCTATGATGGAAAATGTTCTTTTGACACCTGCACAGCTCCTTAAATTATCTGGATATTTATTAAAGGAGGAAATTAAAATTAGTGAGAGCATAATACGAATCATTTATAATAATATTTTTGAAAGAATTAATTTTCCTTTAGATTTAAACAAATTTCAAAATAATATAATTAATTTTCTAGAAAAATATGATAGAAAGGGAATTTCAAATAACACCAAGGCACATATAATTTCCATTTTGGGAATATTAGACAATGATATAATTATAGATTTGATCAAAAAAGAAGTTGAACAATATAAACAAGATTTTGAAGCCATACAGCATCAGGGATATTCTTTATGGGCTGTTGCAAAGATCATTGAAGAACATAGTGAAGACTTGTTTAATTTTCAAAATTCTCTAAATGATGAAAAATTGAGCTTGACAATATTTAGCTTAAGGAAAAGGGCACAAGAAAACCTAGTTCAATATAACACGTACTATCTCAAATTTAAAAATAAATTTTTGGAGCTTGAAAGATGAAATTTCTATTATTAAACGGTCATGGAATAAATATGAGAGTAGATGGAGCTAAACTTCATGTTAAAGATGGTAGATACCTTGACGATGTAGAGCCTGAAAAGTTTGTCTTCTCGCCTAAGAGAATCAATGTGAATAGTATTATTATCTATGGAAGAAGCGGAGACATCAGTATTGAGGCTATTAGATGGTTAATTAAGCATAATGTTCAAGTTAGTATTCTTGATTGGAATGGTAAACTCCTCACAACCATGCTCCCACCAGAAGGTGTGCAAGTCAAAACTAAATTTGCACAATATTCTTCATATAAGGATGAAAAACTTAAACTTGAATTGGCTAAAAAGTTTATTGACGCAAAGATTCAAAGAACCAAATCCGTTCTAGAATATTTAAAGTCTAGATATGAAGATGTTAAATATGATTTTTCTAAAGAAGAGATTAGACTTGTAGATGCTAAAACTAATCAAGACATAATGTTAGCAGAAGCACAAGTTGCAGGTAAATACTGGAAGAATTTAATTAAAATATTCCCAGATAAATATGAATTTGAGACTAGAAAATGGACAGGCAGACCAATGGGTGCAGGAGATCAGATAAATTGTATGTTAAATTATGGATATGCAATATTAGAAGCTGAATGTTTACGAGCAATAAATGCAGCAGGTCTCGATGTTCATATCGGATTCTTGCATGAAATGAATATCGGGAAAAATAGTCTTGCTTATGACCTTCAAGAGCCATTTAGGTTTTTGATTGATCTTGCAATTATTTCAGCCATAGAAAAGGGTCTTATGGATAAAAGAGATTTTATTAGAACAGAGAACTACAATTTGAGGTTAAGACCTTCTGGAGCTAAAAAATTAATTACTGAGATTATGACTCAGTTTAATAGAAAGGTACAATACAGAAATATGGTGTATACTTGGAGTTATCTCTTAATGACTCAAACAAGGGAACTTGCACATTATTTAGTTGGGAAAAAGGGAAAGCTTGATTTTTCTGAACCTTTTTTAGAATTAGATAGAGATGACACTCAAGAGATCAGAGAAAAGATAAAAAATATCTCCTATTATCGATGGAAGAAAATGGGATTTTCAAAAGGCACTTTACATCACATGAAGAAAAATGCAGCTTCAAATAAACCTTTTAAGATCTATAAAGACGTTCAGAAAAGGCTAGAAGAGCAGGAAAATTTAGAGATTAAAAAAGATTAAATAAAAGATTAAGAGATTGACAGTGTGTTAAAAGGTATTAAAGATGTAAGATTGGTCATGTTTCTCTTCGTGAAAGTTATTTTTACAAATGTCAATAACACTTTTTTAATCTGAAGATTAACGGATTAAAGGGATTAACATATTAGTCTCTTTTATGTTTTTTTCAAAAGCCGTTCCGTAATCAGATATAATATAATTGAGATCACAAAGCCAATAATTATAGGTATTCCCCTAGTGTAAAAGAGAGTAGAACTCATTTTTTCAATTTCCAGATTTTGTAAGGAACAAAACAATACAAGAATATAATGAGCAAAACAACAATAACCCCTAGAGCATAAGAATCGGGAAGCTTATCAACGATACTAAAAAAGAAGGGGAGTAGCAGAGTAAATCCCAATAGATAAAATGCAATTAGTAATATTCTAAAATAAGATTTCATTTTTAATATCCTTGTATTCTGATTGTTTTATTTTTCATGTTTAGGTATATGCATAATTATGCAGACTTGGTATAAAAGCTTATCTGTCTATTTATGCATATATGGGAAGGAAGTCTATCACCGACGTTATCCGAGAGATAAAGACCCTTCTTGAAAAAGAAGATGAGCTCTCTGTAAGGCAAATTTCACTTAGATTAAAGTCTCAGTGGAGAACTATAGACAAAGCAATAGATACAATGAAGCTCTTAGGATACGTTAAAGAAAGAATGAACAAAGACACGAAGAGAACTGAGAGATTAATTTCCTTGAAGAAATAAGAAGTATTATCAGGGGCATACAAATTTCTAACATTCAGTAAACTCTTAAAACTTCAAGTTATTCTTAATTATAATATGAAGATAAAAGATATCCCAAAAGATGGAAGACCGAGAGAAAGATTTCTAAAATATGGACCTGAAACACTTAGTAATGCAGAATTATTTGCTATATTTCTAAGAACTGGAACTGTGGGGGAAAATGTTACAGACATGTCTAATAGGTTAATAGCTGAATATGGACTAGATAAGTTATTTGAATGTTCATTAAAGGAGCTACAGAAAATTAAAGGAATTGGACCTAGTAAGGCAATGCAGATACTTGCTATGTCTGAACTTGATAAAAGGTTTAATCAAATAAAACAATCTAATAATAAAAATCAAAAGAAGATATCCTGTGCAGAAGATGTCTTCAATTACTTCCATGAAAGACTCAAGGACAAGAAAGAAGAACATTTCTATATTTTAATGCTTAATACTCAAAATTATATAATTGGGGAGCAATTAATCAGTAAGGGAATTCTTGATGCTTCTATTGTTCATCCAAGAGAAATATTCAAACCTGCAATAAAGAATTCAGCTAGTAAAATAATTTTAGTTCATAATCATCCTAGTGGAGATCCAAGTCCGAGTGGGGAGGATGATGAAATAATCAACAAATTAATGAAAAATGGAGAGGAGTTAGGAATTAAGGTTGTTGATAGTGTTATTGTTGGAAGAAGTAATTACTGTAGTTGGAAAGATTAAAAAAAGAATAAATGAAGAAAGATTCTTATATAATAATATATGGGAGAAATCAAACTTTCGTTTTAATAAATACTTTATATTTTATAACTTTTTCTTCCAATTCACCTTTTATTTAAAAAGTTCTTATCAATTATATATCTCTTGAATTAAACTAGATATTTTATTATTACTAAATTGAGTTTTAAATTTAATTTGAATAGTGTCTCCAAAAAACTTTTCTGCGTGTTTAATTTTTTGTTTTTCTTCATTTCTTAAACTTTCTTCATCAGTATTTTTTGTTTCTACAATAAAATACAATTTCTTCTTACCATCTTCAAAGTTTAGAACATAGGCAAAATCAGGAGAATAACTTTTACCACCTGCAACAGGTATTTTAATTGAATTTTTTGGTATTTTAGTAAAAACAACTACTTCACTTACTTTTGTTTTTATGTTTTCTTTTTCCAGTTCTGAATCATAAAATAATTCATTTAAAAAATAATTTTCGGCTACTTTTTCGTCCGAATAAAATACTCCCACATCAGAAGCATTAATTTCATTCTTAATTTCCCCATCCGAATTTGTTATTTTTGTTGGGTGAATAGAATTTGTCACTTTTTGATATTCAATACTAAATTTATTCAAAGCATTATACATCAAGTAATCATTAAATTTTTTCTGGAAAATCCTAATAGTAGATTGATTAAGATATTTATCTATTTCTATTCTGGTTTCAACAAAACACTGATGCAAGGTTTTTATATTAATATAGAGAATTTTAGATAATTGTTTCAAAAACTCATTATATTTCATTGTTGAAATCGGGGTTATTTCGTTTCCATATATAGCAACTTCTTCCCTTATAATAGCCCGGTCATTTTCAACAGTTATTTTTGCTATTTTTTCTTTTACTCCTTCAACTACAAAGGAGGTGTTATTTTGTAAAAAATCTACAAAAAGTTCTTTAAACTTATTTTCATTTTCTATTTTATATTCTAAAACTACTTTTTCATTAAGTTTCTCCCATAACTTTTTTAGTTCTGCGTATTTTTCTACTCTAATTTTTACCTTCTTCTTTGTATCTGTGGCTTTCCTAACTTTATTTGAATCAATTCCCTCAAAAATAAGGGGATAATTTGCTTTTATATAATCAAACCCATTTTCTCTAAAGTCATTATTTCTTTTAAGGATATTTTCATTGTCTAATTTTTCCAATAATTCATCTTCTTGGATATTATATTTTTCAACTATTTGTTTAATTATTTCATTTGTAAGTTTTGAAGGAACAACTTCTCTTGAAATAGCTCCCGATTTTTCATTTATCTCATTTACAAGTTTTTCTACAAAATCATTTTCTGTAAAATCTACAAAATAATTCAAGAAAAACTGTTCGTTTTTTACACGATTTCCATATTGATTTACAGGCAGACGAAGTCCACGCCCCACTTCTTGCAATTTTGAAATTTCTGATCCACTACTTCTTAATTTACAAATTTGAAAAATGTTTGGATTATCCCACCCTTCTCTTAATGTCCATTTAGAAAAAATAAATCTTCTTGTATTTTCTAAATCCAGTATAGCCTGTTTATCGTGTAAAATTTCATTTACTTCTTTTTCAATTGCTTCATCTTTTTCACTATTATCTTTAGAGAAATATCCACCATGAGTTTTTGAAATATCTTGTAGTGTTTTTTCTAAATATGACTTGTAAAACTTATCTTTTTCTGTTTTTAATAATTTCTCAACTTCTGCTTTTATATATTTTTCAACGGTTTTTTTGATATATCCATTTTTATTTCTATATTCTTCAATATTATCAATAAAAAATAGTGTTAGTGGCTTTATTTTTACTTCTCTTGTAAGATATATCTTTTCTTGTTCAAAATGATGTTTAATTGCTTTTTGAATCATTGTTTCCTGTAATGTTTCTGCATAAGAATATGGATTTACTTTATCTCCTTTTTTTAATTCTAATCCATTAGATAAAATTACAGTAGTTTTGTTTATATTTTCAATAAATAAATCAGTCATTGCGTTATGTACCTTTTCTAAACTTTCTTTTTTGGAAATTTTAAAGGATTTCTTTTTATCATTTTCTATTAAATCAAAATTTGCCTCTATACCATTAGAATTTACAAATTTAACTATGGCATTTTTACCAGTTTCAAATTCTGTAATATACCCAACAACTCCCTTTACTAAATTTTTATTAAAAGAATCAACAGCAGTTAAAATATAGGTTAAATTTTCATTTTCTTTAAAAGTCGCACCATATCTAATCATAAATTGGGGATTCATTTTTTGGATGTTTTGCCATGTTGTATTTTCTTTAGCAAACTTATGAGGTTCATCAATAATCATAAATGGTCTAGTTGCAGAAATAGCTTCAAAGGGTATTGTGTGTTTATCTAATAAAGTTCTATCAAAACTTTTAGCCATAGTGTTGGAATTTATCATACCAGCATTTATTACCAATATTTGAATCTTATTCTTTTCAAAACTTCCTGCATTGACAAAACTATTTACAGCAGGAGGCATATAAGATTTTTTGTTTTTCCCGCCATTTTTACTTTCCACAATATGCAGTTTTATTGTTTTGCCATATTGTTCTTTAAAATGCTCTCTCGCACTATCCGAATTTAAAAAATCTATTGTTCCAGCTTTGATAGGTAATGTTGGTACTACAATGACAAATTTAAAAATCCCGTAGAGTTTATTGAGTTCAAAAATAGTTTTTGTGTAAGTATAGGTTTTCCCTGTTCCTGTTTCCATCATAATATCAAGAATATTACTTTTACCCTTTACATTTCTTTCAATACTATTTTGTTCTTGAATACCCCCAATATTACTCACATATTTAAAACTTGCATCTTTATTGAAAACCGGATTAGTAAATTCTTTTTCTGTTCCTTCTGGCTTTGTTATTTCAACACTATCAAAAATACCGACAGTTGAGTTTACTGCTTGAGATTGATGCTCTAAGTTTTTTTCAAAATTAAATCCTGCCATATTAATACCTAGTTATAAAATCAACATCTATATGTTTTTTATTAGAATAATTTTTGATATTTTCGGCAATTTCTCTTAAAACTTTACTTTCAAAATTATAACCAAATACTATAATTATTGCTGGATTAAACTCTTTATTTTCGTCAATTTCAGTTAATAATTTTTTAAGATTTTTTGTTTTAAATTCTTTATTCATTAAATACAATTTGTTTTCAAAATAATATCCTTTATATCCCCCCAAATCTATTTCTTTCAAATCTTGAGTAAGAGAAATACCATCATAAGTTTTCCACGTTGTTAAAAGAACTTTTAAGTCTTTATCAGTGAGTTTACCTTCATTAAATAATTTTGTTTGTGAGTCAAGTTTTTCTGCATCAAAATTATAATCTTCCCAAATCGGAGTTGTTTCAATTATTTTAAATCCGAAGTCTACATTTGATAAATCTTTAGATTTTGTTGCACCCATCTTAATAGTATGATCCCCCTTACAAGAAATACAATGTTCCCCCTCAAAACCTTCACATTTAATTTTTTCAGATTTTGCAGGTTTATCTATATTTTCGTTTTGTATTTTTTTTGCAGCCCTAATTAATCTTTCTTTGGTAATATCAAAAATAGTTGGATTATTTATTTTTAATTCATTTTTAACAAAATCATATGCTGTTTTATTTTTCTTTGGGTCAATTTCTTCGGGAAGTTGAACTAAGATATATTCTCTATTCCCTTTACCCTCTGCATTAAGTTGCATTACTGCATCTCCTGTTGTTCCAGATCCTGCAAAAAAATCAAGAACAATATCTTTAGAATTAGTAGCTAGTTCTAAACATTTTTTAATAAGTCTGGTAGGTTTAGGGTTATCAAACATTCCTTTACCAACTAAACCGGCTAATTCTTCATTAGATGAGTGAGTATGACCTACATCATCATATTTCCACAAATCTCCACTTACTCTATCATCTCCTAGCTCACTTAGAAATGTTTTAACTGAAGGTGTAGAATTGCCATTTTTTCCAAAGGATATTCTGTTATCATTTTCCAACTCACTTAATTTTATTTGACTAAATCTTGGATATCTTCCAGAAGGTGCACTCCAAATTACACCATTTGAGAATTTAAATTTATAACTTTCACCCGAACCACTTTTAGCATGAAGGGGAGTCGCCTTCCATGGACCTCTAAGATCATTATCAGGATTTGTATATCTAGCATCCATCTCTTCCGTTCTTTTTAATCGAAGTTTTTTAGGGATATTCTCTTTTTGTTTTGCATAAAGTAAAATGTATTCATGTTGTTGCGATAAATAATTTGTATCATTTGCAACTGTATATTTACTATACCAAATAATTTCACTAATAAAATTCTCTTCTCCAAAAATTTCATCCATCAAAAGTCTTAATTGTGCTACTTCATTATCATCAATACTTACAAAAATAACTCCATCATCTTTTAATAATTGCTTTGCAATATAAAGACGAGGATACATAAATGTAAGCCATGCAGAGTGAGAATTGCTTTTACTTTGAGTAAATTCTAAAATTCTTTTTGCTTTATCTTCATCTATTCCAGCAAGTTTTGATAATTCTCCTATTGTAAATTTTCTATCGTCTTGATATACAAAACCATCACTCCCAGTGTTATAAGGGGGATCAATATATATCATTTTTACTTGTTCATAGTAGTTGTTTGAAAAGTGTTTTAACACTTCTAAATTGTCTCCTTTTATGAGTAAGTTTTTGGAATTTTTGTTTTCTTCTTTTTGATTAAACTTATCATCTTCTTTTAAAAGTGTTGTTACTTCATCACTGGCTAAAAGTCTAGCATAACTTTTTCCAAGCCAATCCATACCATAACTTTCCTTAGAGAAATCTATTTCATTCTTAGATAATTCTTTTTTAAATTTTTCAATATCAAAATTACTATTCTTATCAAAACAATGTGAAAAATGTTTTTTTATGATTTCCAAATCTTTATGAGGTATTCCAATGTTGTTTGTTGTTTGTTGTTTTTCCATTTTATTATAATAAATCTTTAAGTTTAATTATTCTCCCTCAGTCTGTTTATCATATGCTTGTTTTATTAAAAACATAATGTAATCTAAATCTTCTTCTTTGGATAAAGCTACTTCAACATCTCCGTTGCCCCATCTTCCAAGATTAGAAACATCCACACATAATTTTTTTGGATCATTTACTTCATCAAAATTAAGGTTTAAAGAAAGCCTTAATTTACTTTTTTGCGGAACAATATCCACAAAATTAGTTATAGTTTTATAAGCAATATAAAGCTTCAAGGGCTCTTCTCTAACTGAAGAATCTAGATTTAATATTCTTTTTCTTAATTCATCAAAAAGAGGTTTCATTGGAGAATTTTCAGATAAATGAGAATGTTCTTTTAAGGAATATTCTTTAATAGTTTTTTTAGTTTCTTTTTTGTATTTTTCCAATTTATTTAGAGATAATTCAGGATAGTACCATATTTCTTTTGAGGTCTCAATTAATTTCCTTGCTCTTTTTTCAATTTCTTTCTTATTCCATGTTTCTAATGTAGCTAAATCTTTGTTTAACATCAAATGACTCTCCTTGAATCCCTTTTTCATATCCCTCTTTTCTTTAAAAGAAGCATTACTATACTCAGAATTATATCCGGTAAGAGTTAGATTCCCTAGCCCATGAAGATATTTATCATAGACTTCTTCCCAGTTTTCTCCTAATTCTTTTTTCCATTCATTTGTAAGGGTCTGGGGCATAATGTGTTCAATAGTATATTCATCTACATTAATCTTTTCCTTATGCTCATAATTTTCTAATTTATCCAAAATATAATTTCTAACCCTCATATTATAAATATCTTTTTCTAAAAAGTTAGACATAAACTCATCTTCCTTAGGAAAACGAAAATAAGAATCTTTAAGTTCTAGGTTAGCAATTAAGCTTTCCATATAATCTTCTTGATCTATTTCAGAATAAAGTTTTGCAAAAGTTTTATTTAATGAATTTGTAGGAACTCCGCATATAACTCTTCTAAAAACATAACTAATGATTAATTTTAAGATATAACCAAAATCTTCCTTTGAAATCTTTTTGTTTTTATAATCTTCATAAACTTTTAATAAAAAAGGATAAACTACATTAACACGTAAAATCCTTAATTCATTAAAATAATTAGAAAGATTAGAATCTTCTTCTTTATTTTCGATAGCCAAATTAACATAATATTGTGAAAATTTATATAAATCTTGAATTATTTTTTCAATATTCTCTTTTTTAAGATTAACTCTATAATCCTTAAATGAATCATAGACTCCATTAATTACAGGGATCTTACCCGTTTTAATTGTTAGATAGTCTCTAATAAAAAAATCAAACAAATCTGCTTGTTTTGAAGATAAAAATTCTTGTTCCATAGGATACCAATAATTAGAATAAATTTTATCTTGTTCTTTTTCTTCTAATCCCATTAAAACATAGTTTCTAATTAAATCAGATTGAGTAAGGTCCAATCCAGTTGAATTTAGACTTTCAAATATCAATTGAGGGTTATCTTTTTCATAGTCCAATGATACATCAATAATCATTAATTTTGCAATACCTTCATAAACTTTTTTCAAACTTGTTTTTTCAATTTGATCTACAAAAAAGGAAAAATTCCTATTGAGATTAGAAAAATTATTTTTATTTATCTCCCTACCTTCTAAAATATCTAAAAATAATTCTTTATCACTTTTAGTTAAACTCAATCTATATTTTGCATCATTTTCTTCGTCGGGATTAAATAGATAGTAATTATTTAACTTCTTAATTGTTATTTTTTCATCAGATAATTGAAGATCTCCCTTCTCTTTAATTTTATTTCTTAATGCAGATAAAAGTAGTGAAATGGTTGTTAGTCTTTGTTGCCCATCAATAACAAGATATTTGGAAATTGATGAGATTGTCTGACCACTATTTTTAATATAAACAATAGATCCAATAAAATATCCACTCTCGGGGGCATTCATAATATCTTTCCAAAGTTGCTTACATTGTTTTAAATCCCATCTGTACGTTCTTTGATATTTTGGAATAAATAACTGTTTAGGGATTTGTAAAAAATTTAAAAGATTTGTTGCTTTTGCTTCCATCTTTTTATTAGTGATAAGTTCTATAAAAACCTACTCTTCCTCCAAATCTTTCCGTTTACTTAAATTCAATCTAAAACTCTTCTCTAACTCGACCATTTTCTTGATATCTTTATCAACATCTCCTTTAATCATTTCACTATTTACTTTAGCATAACTTAACATATTAAAATCATCCCATAATCCTTTCTTCTTCAATAATTCAATAAACTTTTCTTTATCTTCTCCTTCAGGCATGACAATTTTATCAAATTCTTTAACTGTGCATTTTTTATTTGAACCATAGACGATGTCAATATCAAATTGTTTTGCATAAGCAATTAAGTTTTCTTTAAATTCTTCATCCTGTTTTTTTAATTCAGAAAGCTTAGTTTTAATCTCTGAAAATCCATCAACCAATTTAACACCTTCATCTTCTTTGAATTTTTTAATATCTTCAATCTTTTCAAGTTCTGCTTGATGTTTAAATGAAGGGCATTCTGATTTAAATCCACAATAATCACATAGGGCAGTAACATTTGTTGGAAATTCTGTCGCATTTTCAATTTCTTTTATTCTTTCAATAACATCATTTTGTAATCTTTCAAGTTGTTCATCTGTCCTTTCTGAAACAGCATCTTTATTGAAAGCTAACATATGCCAGATTAATTTAACAGATTTAGCATCTTTGAACTTGTCTTTAACCCAAACAGAATAAAGTGCAAGTTGTCTATCTTCATCTGCTTCTTCTTGATCTTTCATTCTTGCGTTTGTCTTGTAATCACATACAAAATAATTTCCTTCATCGTCACATCCTAATTTATCAATTCTAACATGCCACTGGTTTCCATCTGGAAGAGTCATTCTGTCAGTTGTTTCTAAGCCCAGAATAGTCATTTCTTCAAAAGGCTTCATTCTATCATAATAATCTGAAATAAATTTTTCTCCCATTTTTCTATAATTGTCTGCACCAACATTTTCTTTTTCTGCTTTAACAATTAAAATATCTTCAGAATAATTCTTTTCCCATAAATCTCTATAAAATTTAATTAAAATATTTTTAGCAACCCTTTTCTTGAATTTTTTATTCTTATACAAAAATTCTAGTGTTTGATGAACCATATCACCCATAAATGCTTCAATTGTTGTAGGTGATTCTGGCTTCTTTCTATCAATGTAACGGAGTTTATACTGATATGGACAATTTTCAAATGTGGTTACTCTTGAGTGCGAATAGGTTGCCATGTTACTTTCTATAGTAAAGCCATATTTATAAACGGTTCGGAGCATCAGAGTTATTCTTCTAATAGTTACCTTAGTTCTCTTTGTTTTTGAATTCTAGAGTTAAACATAACTTGTACTTTATTTTTTGTTATTTGTCTCTTTAAGTATTTTAATCAATTTTAGTAAACAATACGATACAAACAATGTTAGAGACTCATTAATCTTATTCGAAGGCAATTTCCCATGTAATAACTCGTTTCGTATGTTTGATTGATCGTTATCCACGAGCATAACTTTTAAGGATTTTTGAAAATCTAATCCTATCAATTCTTCAACTCTTTTATCGGATAATAATCCTCCAAGTTCAATGCTTCTGAAAAATTTAGTTTTGTGTTGTTCTAACACTACTTCAACTTTTCCAGCCTTTTTAATTATCAGTCGTATTAACTCTTCAATATAAGGAGTAAGAATATGCAAACTCGCAACAAAATCTTTCTTCTCTCCAAATACATAGTCAAAACCGACTTTTAGTGTTGGCTTAATGTTTTTTATTTCGTTTTGACTAATTAAAGTTTCTATGGTCTTTGAAATGTCAACTTCCAACTCTTTTTTAATTGATTCAAATGTCACTTTACACATAATTTCACCTATTTTTAATCCTAATAAAATATTTCTTCTAATCTTATGGTCAAAAATATCTACATCATTAGTCATTTTCATAATTGGATCTTCCCCACTATAAACAGCAATAGGAACCATAAATTGAAGAGGATGTTGTTTTTTCTGGTCTTCAGTCATTTTTATTGTCTGATTATATTTAGGAAATAATGAATTATCTTCTAGAAATGCTGTCAATAAGTCCTTCTTTTTATTCTTCAGGTAATTTAAATATTCATCGATTTCTTCTTTAGTTATTTCAATCTCAGTTTGAATTTTTTTATAATTTATTTTAGAATTGATTTCTTTTATTTCAAGAATTAGTTCTTCAATCCTTTTTTCAATCTCTTGTTTTTTGTCAGAATATTTGCCCTGCATATCTTTATACTTTTTGACAGCATCATTATAAAAAGAGGACTTAACAAGTTGATCTTCTCTAGCGTCTGCTTCTATAACATAAGATTCAGCAATTTTCTGGTTTAAGTTGTACTCATTTTCTATTCCATAATTCAGCAAGATATTAATATGACTTCTTATAAAATGGTTACTCTTCTGTTTATCTTCACTTTTGTTAAATTCAGACTCTAGCTTTTTAATAATCTCTTTTATCTTTTCTACACTCTCTTTTTTTATTTCATTAGAATTATCTAAAGAATTAATGTATTTTGATTCTACCTCAAGAAATTCTAAATACCATCTTCTCTCTCCAAAATCCAGAATAGATATTATGTTTTTGTGTAATGATTCTAAAACTTTTTTAGTTAAATCTTTCTTACCAAAGGACAGACTTAATTTTAGTGCAAGTTCATAAGCAAATGGCGGAATCTCATAATATTCTTTATTATAGACTTCCTTACAGATATACTTCTCTGCAGTTTTTAACCAATTATCAACTGATTTATTCATCCATTCTAATTTTTCGCTTCCAGAAGAAAATACCATAACTGCAGAAGCATATCTTGCTTTTGACAAATTACTTTCGGTTTGGTCATACCTTTCTTTGTAGTAATCAATTGCTTCTTTTTTCCATTCACAAAAAGGTGCATTTAATATTTGTTTAAACTCTCTCGTTTCTAATAAATACCCCCACTTGTTACTAACCTCTGCAACCTCTTTTCCTTGATAAACAACCACATGACCCACTGTTCGATTAAGCAAATCTATTTCCCATAAAATCTCTTGTTTAGTTGACTCGTCTTTGTTTTCTTCAGCTAATTTAAAGATTGATGAAAGTTCCCTTTCTATCTCAAAAGGATACATTCTCTCATATTTAGTATCCATTACTTGCTTTATTTTCTCTCTTGTCATATGCCATCAATAAGTACATTATATATAAACGGTTCGGAATTTCGGACATATAATATACCCGGCGTTTATTCCTTTTCAAAAACATCTAAAACTCTACAATCCGGGCTTAATAGATAAACATGGTCTTCTTTGAATCTTAATCCACGATAGATTTTTTGTAGAAGTTCTCTTCGAGCTTTATCTTTATAAAAATCCCAATAGCTTTGAGGTTTTGTCTGATGTAGTATCTTCCAAAAAGCATCCTGAACATTTGGATTTGGATATTTTGTAAAAACAATACTATTACATTGCTCTCCTGGGAAGTCAATTCCTCTTCCGCTTCTTGTTGAAAATAGAACCCCGTTTTTACCTTGTTTAAATTCCTCAACTAGTTCCCCTGTTTTATCCTCTTTTTGCAAATCCTTAAGCTTTTCTCTTGGAATCAAATTACTAAGATTTAATTCTTCTACTTCCTGAGAAGAAGGCATATCAATAAACGCATTAACATGAACTAAACACGGCTTTTTCGCAATTTCTACACATTTGTCTAAGGCTTTCAAATAATTTCCTCTAGAATGATTTCCATTAGAAAAATTGCTATATTTACAATCTTTTTCCAATCCGGTTCTTAAAACCTCTATTCTCCCTTGCTGTTCAACTTCTGCATCAATAACTTTATAATTTTCCAAACCAAAAATATTTTTTAAAACATGTTCCGAATGTAATGTTCCAGACATTAAAACAATAATTTTGTTGCTATCAACAAGTTTCTTAAATTTTTTCTCAAGATTTGTTGTAACTAAACTTGCAATAAGATTATTCTCTTTTTTATGAAAACTTAAAAAAGTTTCATTAAAAAATTCATCAAACATCCTAGCTGTTTCTTCTACATCAAATAAATAGCTTTCATCATCTACCTCATTAAGAAAATTTTTATTCTCAAGTAAATTTAAAAGCAAATCATATATTTTAGTTTCTTTAAGAGGAATAATCTTGTTTGAATAAACAGCAGCATCAATAGATCTATCTTTTTTTATCTCTTTTATTATTGAATTTAGTTCCGCACTTACTTTTTCAAATTCCTCTTCAAATGTAAATACTTGATTTAAGGAATTTTGCAATCTATCAATATTAATATTTCTTTGATTGGAAAAACTATCTAAAAACTCATCACACTCATCAATAATCTCTACCTCTGTTAGAGGTTTTCTTCCTAAAGAAGATTCTAATTTATACTTCAAAGAATTAAAAACAATTACATCAGATTCTATATATGATTTAAACTGCTCATAAAAAGCACATCCGGGTTTTCTTTCATAAAATATAAATTTCATTCCATTTATTCCTTCATATCCTCTTTTCTTTCCGTCTAAATTGGGTTCATAGATTTCAGGAATCACCGGACTCCAATACGGGCATATCGGAGCAATAGACATTCTTTTAACATTTTTCATTGTAGAAAAAGCACCAGTATTAACTTTTTCATTTTTCTTAATATACTCCCTAATTTTGTAAGAGTTTTTTTCTTTAATTTCAATTTTACACGGAATAGAGTAATTATCTGCAGATTGGTCTTTTTGCTTTTGTTCCTCTCTTTTTTTCATCTCTTCCGGGCTAAACTCAAAGATGTCATTTAAATTAGAATTTATCTCTCTTTTTTCTTTTGGAATGACCATATCATTATCTTCGAGAAATTTACATTTATGATTATTTCTTCCGGTTATGACACTTATCTTTAATTTCTCCCCATTCTTCTTTAAAAGATATTTGTCTTTTTCGTAATCTTTTTTATACTGGCTTTGTAAATTCTTTCCGGGAACAACAACCGAGGCTCTTCCAATATTTCTTGCAATATTTAATGCAATTGCAGATTTTCCTGTTCCACAGACTCCATGAATAAAGATTATCTTGTTCCCATTTTCTATCTCTTTTAAAACTTCAGAGACAACATCTTCCTGACTTTTTCCATTACTAAATACAAGAGGAGTTAGAAATTTGTCTTTTTCAACAGATTTAGATTTTTCATATAAAGACCACATCTTTTCAAAAATAAGTTTAAGTGAAAGAGGAAAATTATTTGGGATTATAAATATTTATGTTCCTGTACCAACTAAAAAAAATTTAGGACTGCCTGTTAATCGAATTTAATAAAAATTAAATTTAACCGAACAGAGCAGACAATCCTTCAGCTGCGGCTTCTTTCTTTTCTTCTTTTGGTGCTTCTTCTGCCTTTGCTTCAGCTGGAGCACTTCCAGTAGCAGGAGCTGCAGAAACTAAACTTGCAGATTCAAGTTCTTTGTCTATGTCAACACCTTTCAAACTAGCAACAAGACTTTTGATTTGTGATTCATCAGCCTCAACACCAGCAGCCACAACAACTTTCTTCAAATTTTCTTCATTAACGTCTTTACCTACTTTATGCAGTAAAAGAGCTGCGTATATGTTTTGCATTTTACTTGTTTTCCTCTCCTTCAGATTTAACTTCTGGAGTTTGAGTATCTTCTTTGTTTTCTGTATCTTCTACTTTTTCTTCACTTGTTTCTTCTTTCACTTCTATTTTTTCTTCGATAGGATTTAGATTTTCAATAACCTTAGCATCTCTTCCTGCCTTTCCAATCATAAACACAATTGTTTCAGGAGTAGTATATCCAATAGCAACTGCAAAAGGAAGTGCTCTTCCGTAAGAATATTTTAAATTCTTTAGAGTTTCTTCTTTATCTATTTTAATATCAAGATATAATTTATTTTCTTTAGTATCAAACGAAGACAACGGAACAAAACCTATTGAGAAGGGTTTTATATCTAATTTAGACATAACATCTGCAGCAGCTTTTGAGATTTTATCCCCTGCCTTGACAATTGTTTTAGGTTCCTTTATTGCAATTTTTCCTTTATCTATTTGAATTTGAATTCCTAATGCTCCAAGCTCAGAGATTGCTGGTCCAGGAACTAAATCTGTAGGTCCGGGTTGAATAACTATATCTTCTGGGGCAATTTGTCCAGGCTTAGCTTTTGCTGGACTCTTTTTTTCAAGTAAAAATGAAGCAAGTTCAAAAGAATCTTCATCTGAGAAAAGAAGTGCAAAATCGCTACTTATTTGTTCTTTTAATTTTTTAACATCTTCATTACTAGAACTATCAAGTGCTCTGAAAATTAGATTCTTTTTTGGAACTTTAACAATCGCTTTTCCCCTAATTTTTTTACTTATCTCTTGAAACTGACTTCCAGGGAGATTTTTTATAGAAACAAGAAGAATTGTTTTTTTAGTCTTTATTAAATTAGATAGTTCCTTCACTACTTCTTTCTTTTCTTCCGAGACGTGAGTAGATTTTTTCCCTGACATTTTATCTTATATTTAGTTTTTGTGGTTTAGTCATAGTAAATTTAATTTCAACATTTTTTATATTCTCTTTATCTCTAGGAAGCTCTTTAAGAATAGCATGATAAACACTTAGAACATTTTCAACAAGTTCGTTATCTTTCATATCGGCCTTTCCTATAGGAATTTTAACAGAAGCCTCTTTAATCTTTATTTTAACACTATTATTGATTCTAATTTTCAATTCGCTTATCACTTTATCGTCTGCGTTAATAATAATTCCTAACTGTGGTGAGGGCATTTTTCCTGCCGGACCTAAAACTCTACCAAAATTAGTAGCAACATCTGGCATTACGCTTGCCTGAGCAATAAAGAAATCATAATTAGCTACAAGATTTTTTAGAAGCTTTTTATCTTTATATTTTCTAAATTCATCTTTAGTAATAGTATCCACAGCCTTATTTTTAGATTCTAAAAATGCACAAACTTTTTTATCCTTAATCTTATGAGGAACATTAACAGCAATATTAATATTACTTTTTTTAATATCAAATTTTTGCAAATTTACAATTAAATCTACAGTTTGATTAAACTTTCTTTGTTTTTCCTTTCTTAATTCAACTAATGCTTTTTCTAATTGTTCTTTAAGTTCTACCATTTTATGATTAACCTCCCAAATAATGCGCTACGAACATAGAATATATCCCGTAACGATATGGTCCAATCGGTTAAAAGTTTGAGCTATTTTGAGTTTATAAAACTTTTCTTAGTACAAATCACAACAATGCTTAAAAACTTCTCAGATTTTTTTAAGATATGGAATTAATTTGTTTATTATCTTCTGGAAAAGGAACCTGGGCACAGGTCTCAGGATTGATAAAATACGGAGAGTGGGATAAAGTAATTATTCTTGGAGATGATTTTACAAAAGATTTCAAACATGAGAAACCATTTGAATTTATTAAAGTAAATCTTGCTGGAAAATTGAAAGAACTACGAGATGAGTTTAAAGAAAAACTTAAAGGAAAAATAGATGGGACAGAGGTTGGATTATCAATTGCTTCTGGCGATGGAAAAGAGCACATGGCATTAATTTCGGCTTTAATTAATACTCCTGTAGGAATAAGATTCGCCGCATTAACAAAAGAAGGAGTTATTGACCTTTAAACAAAGGCTTTAGCATTTTTGCTTCTTTTATATTTTAATTTGATTGCGTTATTTTTTACAGGTTTCCACTGACTTATTCTTGCAGATTCTATTTCTATTGGATCTGAGGCTCTTAGACCTCTTACCTGTCCTCTAGAAACTATTGGAAAATGTTTTGTTTCAATTAGTTTTTCTGGAATAATCCAAATATTTTCTTCAGAGGTTATCCAATTAAATTTATCTAATTTAGAAATATCAACCGGAGAGCTATAAGACCTCAGAGTTTTTTTACCATCCTCTAAAAAATATTCATTAAAATAAGACATTACTAACTCTCTTATTGATTTATAGATAGGATCTCGGTATCTTAAAATAGCTCTATTCGTTTTGCTTATTGCTCCCCAGTGTCCATTTTTCTTGAATACTGTGATAACATGGTCGTAATCATTATTGTTTGCAGTCAAATCTACTAATAAAGGAGGATATCCGTTAACTCTTAATGCTAAAGCAGCAAAAATTGCAGCCTCGATGCAATGGGCCTTTCCTGTTTGTAAAACTTTTCTTGGAGACATACAAGTATCCCCTTCCTTTTCAAAATTAATTTCCAAATTCTCTAAAAAGTCTTGTATTTTATGAGGAGTATTTAATCTCAATAAAGTTTTCAACTCTTTTTCATTTAATCCAAACATAATTAAATTAGAATAAAATATTTTATAAATCTTTTATTAGGGGGTTTTTATTTTCAATTCTTCTTTACTCTTTCCCAAAACCCAGGCTCTACTTCTCTCGTGGGAATCTAAAATACTTAGATTCGTAGCTGCTGCTAATTTTTTAATGAATTCTTCCATTTCTTTATAGTTAGGCA
>Ga0222658_1000572_pt1 | contig 19465 bp, 30 predicted proteins | sample AntAcemetagen476_FD_179830 | JGI IMG/M metagenome (GOLD analysis project Ga0222658, IMG submission 179830) | Saline water microbial communities from Ace Lake, Antarctica - #476 | ecosystem: Environmental > Aquatic > Non-marine Saline and Alkaline > Saline | place: Antarctica: Ace Lake... | reverse complement strand
TAAGATAAATAAACAGCAACTTATCTTTTGATGATAGCCTTAATACTTTAGGATCACGCCAAAACCTTTCATTTACTGTTCGATAAGCCATTGCTACAATCTCCTTTTAACCTGTTCTGCAAGTATAGCGATCTTGTCAGCAAAGTTTATAAAATCCGCATCAGTAAAGTTGAAGTGTCTAGGGGTTCTATCTTCCATTATTCTAGGTTTAAAAATACTTAAAGCGACACCGCCAATGTTGAGTGCATAACATATAATTGAAGCGTCAGGGCTGTATGCGTGAGCCTCATAGTCTATTCTTTTCATTTAACCCTCCACGCCAGAATAGTCATTAATCTTCTTTACTTCGCTTTCTGTTGCGTTTACACGCTCATCTAAGATGTTCCTAAGTCTGTCAATGTCCATTCCGTTCTCGTTAGCCCACGCCTTCATTGTCTTTTCATCATCAATAAGTTTCTTTCTAAATGCCTTTGAATCAATAGTCATAAGTTCTCTCCATAAGTTTAAAATTAACACAATCACGATATTAATATTATTATTATTAACTGCAATGTCAAGGAAAGATATAAAAGAATTAAGAAGGGGGTTAGTCGGTAAGAATTTTATAATGTGATTCAATAATGGTGTACCCTTTTTTTGCTATGGGCTTCTTTTCGAGGTTGTGTGATGTAAATCTTTTAAGTTCATCAAAAATATGATAGTAGTGACTTTTACTTTTCAATATCTTTTTGAGATCTTCAACAACCCTTTTAATATCCTTTTTCATAAAACAAAATTGATAGTAAATCAGCTGAGTAGCATTCTCTTTTAAAGCAATGTGAATAGACAAAGCATCAATGTGTCCGCTATAATCAAAAAATACCGCAAGCCCTTCATCTTCAAATTTAGCGAGGGTTTCTAATAGTTCGCTGTCTAGGTAGTCTTTAAGCATTGTTAGTCTCCATTGTCTCAAGTTTTTTTCTGATAAAATTAACGCCTTTTTGTGATGCAAGTGTAACCAATATCACAACATCTTGCCCCCTGATGGTTCTCGTTGTTTCCTTTACTTCAAAATATCCGGCTTCTATAAACTGCCGGTATGGAATATTTTTAAAGTTCAATATTCCGCTTTCTCTAAGGAATTTAAACAAATTATTCCTTCCATATCCTTTCACGTTCAGCACCCCTGCGACTTCCTGTATATTTATAGCGGTTTTTGAGTCAATTATCCGATCATAAAAGTCAACTTTCGGGGCTTGATCTTCTATCTGTCTTGATTGTCTTTCGTTCTTGTCAACTTGATCAGCCAACATCCGCAACGATTCAGAAAAGTTTTGTGGTATCTGGAAAACTTGTTTAAGTTTATTTTCACACTCTATGAAGTATTTTCTTGCTTGCCGTCCTTTTTCGTTATTCTCGACCATGCTCAATTCTTTTGCCATTTCGATACTTAGAAAATACTCTTTTGTCCTTCCACCGTTTTCTAAATTTTTAGAAACCGTTACAAAATCAATGTCATTAAAAAAATCATACTTTTCAGATCTGTTTTTAAACCAGTCAGCGAATTTACTTTGCACTTCCAAAAAAGCATAAAGCTCTCTGGCGTTTACCGTTTTCCTTCCTTCATTCTCTTCGATCCTGATCAGTTCATTCATTGTTTACCTCCATCATTTTTTTCGCAAGTTCAGCCTTGTCAGGTTTGTTCTCTACTACCCATTTAAGGGATTTATCATTGAATAGCCAAGGGTTTTGACGTATAACTGGCATCCCTTCGTCTTTCCATCTTTTGATAGTTGGATAGCTTATAAGCAGTCCGTGAATAAACTCGTTTGAACTAAGTGGTACTTTCATTTGATCCTCCTTGTGTAAAATAAACATTAGACTTCTAACTATATAATATAAATGTTGAGATGTAAAGGGAAAAGAATTATTTAGATAGGATTATTCAACTTCTTGATTTCCTCTTTAGTTGGATAAGTATCACCGTTTTTTATCCTGTAGAACTGCGACCGCTCAAAGTTGTTTCTATCAAGCCATTTACTGACGTTCTCAATTTTTTTATAAAAACCGTCCCAGTCAAATTTAAATACCCTCACGATTTTTCTCGGTCTACCCGTAGGCTTTTTAAGTTTTCTGTATGCCTGAATAGATGAAGCCTTTACAATTCTGTTTCCATCAGCATTTTTCCCAAAGTCTTTACCCTCTACCAGTTCAGCGATTACAACGCCGTTTCTTATAAGTTTTCGCTCTCTTACATATCTGTTTATAGAGTCAACTGGGACACCTAATTCTTTTGATACTGTTTCAACTTTTTTCATTTGTTACTCTCCTTGTCGTTTTTGACAACCTTGTCAAACATTTCGTTATATTCTTCCGTAAGTGCAAAGTCTGTCACATTTTTATTATTACAACGACAATCTTTTGAATATTTGCAATATCCTTCTTTCCCTTTATTGAAAAATGAACACTTCCCTTTCCATCCGTCACCGCAACATTTATATTCTATATCTAGGTTGTATTTTCCAAACATCTTGTTATCTCCTTAAATCTCTTCATCGTGATTAAAAGCTTTAGACCTAACAACTACATCGTGTCCATAATATCCGTTATGACCATTGTAAGCTACAAACTGTAAAGTGCCCCGATTGGTTTCAATGTTTACAAATACAGCATCACCTTCGAACTGAATAGCATCGTTTAAAGTTTCTACATCTATTCCATCAATAGCGTTGCTAACTATTTTTATTTCTCTAAACTCAGCACCTTCAAAACTTGCTAAATCATCTTCACTCATAAGATATCCCCACGATTCACAACACTGCTGACCGCTTTCTATGCCTAGGTGTATTGTCTGAATATTGGTTACTATATCAAATCCTTCAAACCAGCCATAAAACCCGTCTGCTTTAAAGTTAGATTCTGTAATACTTTTAATAATTTCTTTCATCGTTTTGTCTCCTTTTAAAAGCCGATATCATCGTCATCGTCAAGATCAACTGCTGGTGCTGACTTCGGAGTAACCTTTTCCGTGTCCTGTTTACTGTCAAGGAACTTTACGGAATTAGCAACGATCTCAGTTATATATTTATTGTTTCCGTCCTTATCCTGATATGATCTTGTTTGTATCCTTCCTTCCATAAAAACCAGTGAACCTTTTTTAAGGAACTTTGAAGCATTTTCCGCCGTATTTCCAAACGCCACAATATTATGCCATTCCGTTTTTTCTTCCCAGTTGTCACCTTTTTTAAAACTTTCAGATGTTGCAACTGAAAAATTTACAACTGCGGTTCCAGAATTAACATATTTCTTTTCCGGATCTTTTCCAAGTCTACCTAAAATCATTACTTTGTTAAGACTGCTAAAACTGCTCATTTTGTTTATCTCCTTAAAATTTTGTTGTTATCCTTACAGACGCGTTTCTAAAACTTTTTTCTGAATACTTTTCATAAAGTCCATCATCTCAACCCTCCATTTTTCAAACATAAATAAACCGGCTTGCCTGTTAAAGCCTTAATTTCTTTTCTTGCCTTTTCCGGCATTAAATTGTCGCCGCTCATGTGACATAAAAATATAGATTCCACTTTGCTCAAGTCGTTTGCTTTCAACATTAATTTCAAATCCTGTAGGCTCATGTGACTTTCAAAAACCCTCTCCAAGTGCAGATCATTAACATCCGGCGAAAGTGTTTCACGATCAAAATTGCACTCAATTAAAATATGTGTCAGCATTTCATCCGGGAACTTATACCGCAAAAAATATGTATCAGTTGCAAAAAGTAAAGCCTCTTTTGTTTTCAAATCCTGCATCAGATATCCAAGCGGTTCAGCACAATCATGCTCGGCGTTAAAAGGTAGAACCAAAAAACCGTCTATTTCAATATATTCGTTGTGTTTTGCCGTGTTTGTTTCTATTCCTAAAGCTTCCTGGGTTCCCTGAGATGTCCATACTTTACCACCCTGCCTGATATACTTCTTAACCGCTTTTGAATGGTCTCCGTGTTCATGTGTCAACAAACAATTATCCGGAAGATCAAACCCTGATTTTTCAAGTAAAAGATTATATCTAAATCCGCACTCAAGCAGGAGTCTTGATGTAGACCCCTGCACAATAAAAGCATTTCCGCTTGATGAAGTTCCTAAGTTAATTATTTTCAAAAGTCTAACCCTGTTTTTTCTTCGGTTTTATCTCCTTTCTTTTCAGGCGTTTTTTCTGGTTTCTTACCGATAGTTTCTGAATTAGGCTTTTTGGTTTCAGTTTTAAAATAATCTTCAACACTTGAAAAACCGTCTTTTATCGAAGTGAAAACCCTTCTAAGCCTTATCATCATTGCCGGTTGCATATCCTTAAGCCTGCATCCTAAAAACGCTTCGATCTGTTCACGGCTTACATTAAGATCAACATCATATATTGCAACCATCTTTTCAATACCTTCTTTTGTAATGTCAACATTTGCTTTTAAGGTTGCGTTTACAGCTTTTTCCGCTTTTTCAATTACGTCTCTCGGAATAATTGACAGAATACACGCCCTGAGCCGTCTTGATCCATTGTTTGCAACGATCTCATAAATATCTCTAGGGTCTGTCAGCTTTTTTGTTCCGCTATTTGAATAGCGTTCATGCTTAACCGTAAAAGTCCGCTCTGATCTTACATTATTTTCCATATCCCACGCAAACGACTGAAAAACTGACTCGCCATTTTTCTGCGAAAGTTCCACAATTCCATAATCAAGATTTCCCCACGCTTGAGCGATAACTTCCGCAAGCCTTATCGAAGGTCCGGAGATACTTTGACCGCTTCTAGGATACTGATAAATCGCCACTTCTGCCATTTCCTTTGAGCTACACGCCTGATTAATTTTTTCAAGTGCATCCAGCTTGTTTCTAGGAAACTTTTTTGAAAGCATCACTTGAGCCTGAACTCTTTGCAATTCCCTTGCTGTTGAGGATTCAATAATCTCATTGTTTGCTCTTACTGATAGATCTTTTTCCATTTAAATCACCTCTAATAATTTGTTTTCAATTACTCTTGTTTTTACAAGTGTTCTTTCTGTTTTTATTTCTTTTGTGAGTGCTTCGCAATTGTCCGCAAGTATCGGGAGATCAAACCCATAAAGACCTTGCAAGGTATCACAAAGCCTGATACCGAACTCTATACCCTCACCGTTGCTTATCGTGCCAAATTCAACGCCCTTTTCATCAAGGAACTTACAGCACGTTTGAGGAACTCCGCTAACCTGAAAATCAAACAGTTTAATATCACATCCAAAAACCTTTTTCGCATCACCCTCAAGAAGTTTTGCCTTCATTATTCCGTATTTATGAATAAATGCTATTTTCTTTTGAGCTACGGAATAACCTTTTTTGTGTCCGGATCTTTCAGCTTCTATCTGTACGATTCTTTCATCATTTTCTTTCTTGTTATCATGTTCAGAATATTTCTTGATAACCGTTTCAATTTCAGCCGTTAATACTGCCTTTTCTTCAATCTCTTTTGTTTTGTCATCAGGTTTGATTTCAGATATTTCCTTTTCGATCTTTTTAAAATCAGGCTCTTTTTCTGCAAAAGCAGGTGAATTATATCTAGGCATTTCTGGAACTGTTTCAAGTTTTATCGGGTCGATCTCAACAGGCTTTTTGATTTTCTCAAGTTCTTCAATTTCATTTTTAAGTTTGTGGCCATTTACTTTTATTTTTGTGAGCTTATCAGCTTTTTCAGTATTGAATGTTTCCTCAAGTTTTTCAATATCAGGATTGTTTTTCAGGGTTTCACAGTGAGTTTTTAAAATAGGGCACTCAAAGCCATTAAAAACATTTTTGTCAGTATCAAGATATTCCTGCCTTTTTGACTGGATTTCATCTTGCTTTTTTGTGATAGTTTCAACTGCCTGATTATAAGTTTTAAGCTCTTTTTCATAAGCATCAAATCTTGACTTTCCGTCTTTTAGAGCTTCGTCATTTTTGGCTTTAATATCTGCAATTTTCTTTCTATCTGTTGCTGACAGTTTGTCGAGCCGTTCCATTTCAGCCTTATCATGTGCCATCTTTCTTGTTTCATAATCATTTTTGAGTTTCGTTTTCTGGTTCTCAAGCTCCATCTTTTTCAGCTTTGAGGTATCGTTATTTATTTTGACATCAAGAACATCAATCTTTTTCTGAATTTCAGCTTTTTCCTTGTTAATTACTTCAATAGGTATCAGATCAAACTTTTTCAACTTCCTTTCATCTATCCTTGTTTCGCAGGATTCCATCAGCTTGTCAAGGTCGTTGGCTTCAGTTACAAGTTTTTTTCTTGTCTTTTCAACGTCTTTCATGCCCTCATAAAATTCGATCATTTCAGGCATATCAATTTTGTTGCATATTTCAGCCGGTTCAATCTGCATGATGTTTTCAAAAACAATATCCATGCGGTTTTTTTCATCGAGAGTATCAGCGAAATACTTAGGGACCATCAGCGAAAACAAAGCCTCATAAATTTTAAGCCCTCCAAATCCATAAGCATCAACAAAAACATCAAATTCTTTTTTAGTCGAACATTTTTCATCATTGATGAAGTAATCGGACTTGTTACCTTCAAACTTTTTTTCTCTCGTCTCCCTGTCTTTCACCCAATTTTCGTAATAGCTTCGACCAAATTTAACACCGTTAATCTCGACTTCTGCAAACGTTTCAACATTTTCTGTCTTACCCCCTTCCTGGACTTTTACATCATTGAATTTAAGATCAAGATTGTACCCTGTCAAAACCCACATCACGGCTGAAAGGATTGTTGTTTTCCTTTCTCCGTTTTGACCTATAAGAGTTTTGTTAGCAAGATCACCTTCAAAAGTTTTAATTCCTTTGAAATTCCTGATTTTTACTTTCAAACTTTTTTCCATTGTACCCTCCACTCAATTTCGCATTCCTTAAAAGGTGCTTTGAGTTGTTTAATAATTTCTTTCATAAGTAGCTCATAAATAGTTGTATTGTCCAAGTGATTTTTAAAAAAAAGAAAAAAAAGAAAAAAGAAAAAAACAAATTTAGTTTCTCATATTTACCCCCTAAAACAAGATTATATTTTAATACTAATAAGCAACTCATTGATTTAATTCCTTCTTATTTAATATCTTAGCTTCTTTATATAATACTAGAAAACAGTCTTTATCGGTTAGAAAGACATCACCGTTTTTCAACTTGACTTCACAGTAATTCTTAAACTTTTTAACCCATACGATATCAGAAAAGTAAAATTCAATAGTTCCTGCATCATCCCATAAAATAGCTTCTATCATAACGCCCTCCAAAAATGTTTAAATAATCAAATCGCAATTACAGAATACCACACTGTTTTGTAATATCAAGGAAATAATCATTTTATTTTAAATTGCTAGAAACTACTGAACTTTATTGAAAGTAACTACGATATTTTCAGAGCCTATTTCCCTGATATGTGAGATGTTTCGGATATGTTTATATCCATCAGAAGGTAATTTACCCATTTTGACTACTGCATCTAAAATAAACTTGACGGCAAAGGCGACATTATCGGTATCTTTTCTTTTATCCTTAGTTGTCCAGACAATTACAAGATCATGCTGACAGTCATTAAGTTTAAGCTGTTTACAGAAATATCCGATATTATTAGTAAGGTCTTTCTTTATTTTGCTGGCTTTGAACTTGTTAGACCGCTCCGCATCGATGTACTCATTTAGGCTTATAAGGGAAAAGGGGATTGTGAAAGTGTTCATCAGATACTCCATAAAAAAAGCCCATCAGTAGTGCTCTGAATCAACTTTAACTATTTTTCTCAAAGATTCGTTTTCTAAGCCTATAACTGACAATCTTCCTTTATAGTGTTTATTCTGCTTTTTGAGTGCTGAGGCTTCGACTGTGAGATTTTTGGCTTCTGTGAGTATATCGCTTAGGCTGTGCAGAATTTGTGTCTTAGAAGGGCTAGGAGTCATTCCTATTTTTACCATGTCATGGACTTTCTGAATTTCACTTAACATCTGACCTCATACATTCAACAGTTTGTAAAAGTTTTTCGACATAAGCTTTCCTCAAAGTTGTATTATGCAGCCATTTTGATATTTTTGTATCTATAGTGTCGGATTTTTCAATAACAACATAAAAAGGGCGTGAAGGAATGGGGCAAAGCTCAATTAGCAGTTTCGGTTGCAAGGTAGTACAGCTCATTAACCCTATCCCAAACAGGATCAAGAAAAGTAAAGTCACACGTTTTATCAATATTTTGCTTAACTTCGAGCATGATTTTTTCATTCTCATTGAGCGTTATCTCCTTTTTTCTATCTATTTCTTGAAATTTCGCATAAGTGTTTTTTATAACTTCAATATCTCTCTGGTTCTGCTTTGCTATTTCTTCATAATCACTGACAGTTTTTTCAAGAGACTGGATCTTAATGCTTTGTTTTTCTACCTTGTTTTTCAGGAAAATCAAAGCGATAACAGCACAGATAACAAGCATAAATATTAAAATGGGTTTCCAATATTTAAAGAAAATGTCCGCAATTCCTTTTAGAATATTTATGATTATTACGCTCATAATTGATAATGAGGATAATCACGAAAAGACCAGTCACCGCCCCAGACAAGATCAATACCAAGTTTTTCAGCTTCTTCAAATATGATTTTTTTCAACACTTTAAACCTCCGGATATTTTCCCAGTCTATCGGATAAGGTGCGATATCAACAGCCATAGAGGGGAAATCATTATGAGCTGACTGAGGAAAATGAAGCTGAGAGTTTCCAGACAAAAACGCCTTTTCCTGATCGTCTTTATTTCTATGTCCGCATATAACAGCAAAATCTATTCTTTGAATTGCTTGCCTTAAAATAAGCTGTATTTGTTCATCGCAAGTTGCTAAATTCTCAAGTGATCTTTTGGAAAATCTATACATTTTAATCCCTCTTGTTTATCCTTGTTTTTGAAGCGAAAATATAGATTATTAAGCCCTGAAGTACCGATATTATTATTTCTTCATTGACGATCTTTTCATTAACAATAAGGGATTTAGTTACGATCAAAAATAGAATAAAAAATATTATCCTGAAAAGTGAAGGTTTGCCGTTTTGGTCTGAAAATAAATCTTTGAGAAATTTTTTCATGTTATTCCACCTTCACCCGATCCGTCAACATCTCCTGACATCAAATCAGCTGAACCGGTTACAACGGTGTTTACTTCCGCATTGTCTTTTATATGATCGAAAATAACTTCCATTAATATTTGCCATATCTTTTCAGTGTCTTGTTTATCAGCAACAGTCATTCCTTCTATTGCATTTTTTAAAGCTGTTCCACAAGTTACTGAATTTAAAGCCATTTCTTCACCTATTTTTTATACAAATTTATTTTAGTCGTGTTTTCAGCCGCTTTTGACAACAACCCTGCTGGCAATACCCACGAAGCAGCAACAGAAAGAAATTGTGGGCCCAAAGCAGTTGGAACCGTTGCAGAAATCAAGTCAGTAATTGCCGTTTGAAGGTTTGTTGATAAATCATGTATCAGTTTGATCAGATCATCGCTTGATAAATTTTTTATTTCTATCTTTCCGTTTTTGTCAATTGTTAATGATATTTGATCGTTTTTGATGGAAGCCGTTTTGTCTCCAAGCAGTGTTATTTCTGCTGTTTCGTTTCCATCTTCATCAGTTGAGAATACCCTTCTTTCACCTTTTTTAAGCTCAGTTTTTAAGGGTACTAAAAACAAAGCATTATCACCGCTTGACAGTTTACTTCTCAAAACCTTATCACCATCAAGAGGAATTGACTCAAAGCCCGGCACGGTATAGACCTGATCTTCAGCAGTATCTTTCTGAAACATTTCATACGTGCCTAATATTTCATTTTCACCGGTCTTTTTATTTGATTTTATTAAAACGAGTTTCATCTTTTATATCCAAAATTTAGTAAAAATTCCCTTATACCAGTCAAGCGGAAATAGTTGCAAATCTGATACCTTTCCGCCGTTCATCATTTTATAGGTTATCTCAAGTATTATAAAGTCAGTAGGATTTTTGATATAATTTCTATCAGACTGGATTGTTATAATTTCACCTTCTTTTAATAAATTTCCGTCAATTGTGTTTATATAAGGCACTGAAACAGCAAACGAAAAGCAGTCAATTAGTGTTGCTTTAACCTGAGAATCAAGAAAACTTTTTGATGAACCGTCATTTCTTTTCTGTTGCTCAATTGTTTTCTGTCTGAATATTGGTATGTCTATTTTTGCGTTCGCTGTATTTGTTTTATTTGCCGTGGTGTAAGATCTTAGACAACTATAATCAGAAAATAGTTTATCAGAATCAAAAGCTATTGTCCCTTTTGGGTCCACCAGATTTAAAATAGGGTCTTTTTTTTCTGTTGAATCCAAGCTAACTCTTAAATCACCTTCCGGCGTTTCGGATAAAATTAAATCTCTTTGCCTTGCTAAATCAATCAGCACTTCTGAAACCGGCTGATTATATCCTATCTCAAATTTAGGAAATTTCTTGTTTGCGTTTTCTGTTGCGTTATCGTCTATAACAACAGGAATGCTGAATATATCGCATAACTGTTTGGATATACTTTTAAATGACATATTGTATTTTGTTCTGGGATACGCTGAAAGGGGTATATTGGAAGTTGTCAATATTCCGCATGATCCTTTCCCTGCCATTATCAATTTTGATGGGTTTTCTGCTGAAAGTTTTAAGTTAGAACCTGAGAAAAGAATCTCATTTCCGAAATATCCGTCAATTGATACATAAGAAAAAGGTGGTATTAAATCTCTGAATATCTGCTCATTAGGAAGCTCAAAATCTATCAAAGCAGCAAAAGCATTAACCGCTCTGGTTATGGTTATTTCTGGAATTGCTATCATATCTTTTCCGTCAATAACTAATCCAGCACCTTCAAAATTAGGGTCGATCTTTTCTTCTTCAAACAGATCAGGTATTTTGAGTGTCGAGCCTATTGATATTTCATCAGATATTAAGTTGTTTATGTGTCTTATTTTTGATGATTTTGAAGCATCATACAGATATTGTAGAGTAACGCTTTTTAATGTGTCGCCTGTTTGAACTACATGAAATATCATATATAAAACCTCAAAGCCCTGTTTTTAGGAATTTCGTAAAGGTCTTGTCCTCCCAATCCGTTTACTCGAATAAATTCATCAACATTATCATCAAGTTCAGCTCCTGTTTTTGACTGCGTTTTAGAGTAAACAAAAGAATACATTTCAGCATATCTATTTAATACGTATATTCTTTCTTGTTTGGTTTTAAAAGCTATTTGTGAAAGTTTTCCTGCTGCTGATCTTGTCAGTTGTTCCCGGTATTCAGCTTGATCCGGTGTGTCAACATATGTTCCTTCACTTTCAGCATTTTCAATATATTCAGTAATCTTTTCATTAAACAAAAATATCTTTTCAGACTGTTCAAATACTGATGTTTTTGTTTTATATACAGATGAATCCGCTGAAATACTCGCAAGAACTATTCCGGAAAGAACTGCTGAGGCATTAAGAGCAACGACTAAAGGGTCTTGATCGGGGTCATCCATCCAACCCTCAATCCATTCTTTCATTTCATCATAAAACAAAATCCTATCTTTTGCACTTGATAATCCTTTAGCGGAAAAAGATATAAATCCCTGCTGAACTGAGGCAAAACTTTCAGCCGAAGTTTCAATAGTGTTTACAAGATTTTCTGCTGTGAGTGCTATCCCTTGCAATTCTGCTAATATATCAGTTGCATATTCGTAAGCGTAAGCAACTTTTGAAACGGCTGCTACAGCTTTGTTCATTCCTGCCTTAACTTTTCTGATACCATCGGCAACTTTATTTGAAAACTGTTCCTTGAAAGCTACAGCGTTATAAATTATAAATTCGTTGTTTGTGTTGTCTATGTATCTATTTTCGTTTTCAGGTGCCACCACTTCATCAAGTTCTTGCGTTTCGTGCATAAGAAGCGAAAAGGCGACCTCGTTTGCAGATGAAACTAGATTGTCATTTCTAACAAAAGAAAGAACGTGGACGTTATATGTTGTTTGTCTTAGTGGGTGAGTGTATATAATAGGTCGGTTGTCTGCAATAGCAAGCTCAAAAGCATCAGCCATTGTGTCGCATTCTGTACCTGAAAAATACAATGTATGCGGAAATATTTCTGAACCCTTAGCGGTTTTCTGAACATAATCTTTTCTATTAGAAAAATTAAATACGTTTGTGTTGTCATCTCTTTTTGCTTCTAAATCCCTAAATTCAAAAACAAATCTATCTCCTGCCTGCGTTTCAATTACCGCATCATGTACCCGATCTGTCCACGCCATCTCATAACTCCCTTAACTATCTTCAAATATTATGCTTTATTTTTCTTTACTTTTCAAGTATAATTTTAGATGGAGGTGAACATGAAAGTAATAGTTGACAGTTCGGAGCTTAATAAATGGCTCGCAAACATGAAAAATAGAGGGCGTGTAGGGGTTAGAAAAGCGGTTAGAAGGTATACAAATAAAATGGCTTTTTCTACTCGTGAACTTGCTGTAAAGAAAACAATGAATCAGGCTTTCAGTTTTATGGCTAATAAAACCAAAAAATGGAGCAAAAAACCTGACAAGGTCGCTTATGTTCCTGCGAAAAAAAGCTCAGACATTGACAAGATGGTTGCATCGGTTGGGGCTTTGGGTGATATTGACGGATCAAACGTCATTTCAAGAGCGGGCGGGTTTTTAGCACGTCAAGAATTAGGTGGCGTTGTCAAACAGCTCAAAACTGGAGAGTCTGGATTTCGTGGTAAAATGTTGTTAAGGAATAAATCAGAAATAGGATCTAAGCAGGTTAAAAAAATCAAAAGTTCTGATCTTGTAAAGGTTAAAAAGACTCACTCGAAATCTGTTGCTTTTGCAGTCGCTAAGCGTGAGGCTATCTTGAGGGGCAAGCATTATATGTCTACCGATAACGGAATATTCAAGGTTCCTCAACGATCAGCGATTTCATACGTTACCAAAAAAGGTAAGTTCAGGATGAAAAAGCTTCCAAGAGTTAAACTGATTTATGGACTTGGAAAGGTGGGAGACGTTAAAGTAAGTAAAAACCCTTGGTTAAAACCCGCCACAAATCTTGCAATTAATAATAGGTTTAAACTTGCGAAAGAGACCATAGATTTTATCAGGGAAGAACTTCAAAAGAAATAGGCGGGTTTGACCCCGCCCAACAGGGAGAACGGGTTAGTCTGCTTTGTAAACTGTTATTATCAAATCTGTTTGCTGTACTTGGTCTTGTGTTGCTGTTGCTGAATAAGGAGCGCAAATATCAATACTTCCATCAAAAAATCCAGCTGTATTTTTCGTGCCATGTGATGCTGAAACAGTTATAGGGCCGTCAACTGAATATTCATTAGCTGCTATGCAGACAGAAACCAGCAAGTCTCCAGTATAAGCAACAGAATCCTTTAAAATGCCAAGTGCCATTTTAGCCTGTTTTATTGTGCTTTGCCATGTGCTCGTAGCCCATGTTGCCGACCATCCATCAAGTGCTTTAATGTTCAAAACAGCATAAGCGGCACCATCGTAACCCACTTTCATGATAGCAACAGGTTGCATAAACTGAACCGCATCAGCCACCTGAGACTCAGCTTTTGACTCTAATGCTTCACTTGGTGTAATTCCTGCACGTCTTAACAGTTCCATTCTTGCCTGATAACTATCATCAAGAGTGTCCTTAAAAAGTGGTGTGCCGTCTTTTGCCGTTTCTGTGGTGTCGTTTTTCATCCGTCCTTTTGGATAAGTCGCCGATTCAGTAGCATCATAAGCAACGCCTGAACCTAAATAAGTTTTAGCCATGTTAGTTCTCCGTAAAATAAATTGACATAATAGCGTAAGTTTTAAATGGTTTGATTTCTAAAATAAGTTTTCTAAGCTCCTTTTCTCTTTCTGGTTCTATTCTAACCGTTTTTAAGAATTCATCACCACATATAAAAATGTAATTTCTCCAGTATATTTCCTGATCCTGTATTCCTGACCATAGACTTAATTCATTTTCTGAACTATTAGCGACTAAGTGACCTTTTGCCTTGCCGTTTGATGATGTTGTCCATAGTCCTGCGGTTGTCCGTAATCCGGCTGTTGTTACAGGTTCATTTAATCCGCCGTTTGCTGTTGTCCATTGCCCGGCTGTTGTTCCAATTCCGGCAGTAGTTCCGGGCAAGTAGTTTTCAAAAGTTCTTGGATCAATTGACACATATTTCTTTTTTGCCCTTGATCTTGTCCACTGTCCGGCGGTTGTCCATTGTCCGGCTGTTAATGGTGGCAGATCTATTCTGAACCGGTTCGCATAAGCGTATAAAGTCGGAAAACCTGCTGCGTGAAGTTCTCTTGTAAGGTCTTCAGCTCTAAGCCCACCGATATCAGATAGCTTCCTAACTATTGCCTGTTGTTGTTCTGATATTGTTCCTGACGGTTCAAGTTTCAATGTTTTTTGCCAGTTGGTAATATTTTTCCCAAAAAGCATATTATTTATACTTGCCGTGTCAGCGATTTCTAATTCCTTTCTTCTAAATTCTGTTGATACGCCTCTTAATAACGCTTTCGTTGTTTCACCATGCCACGCTGAACCAGTTGGAAGCCTTCTTTCAAAAGTTCTGGCGTGATTCATCTGAATAGTTGTTTCACCGATTAGCTCAATAATTATATCAACAGCATCAGAAAATGTTGTCAATGTTCCTTCCGTCAATCCATCGAGAAAAGCAAAAAACTCAAGCTCAAAATCTATGGTATTTTCAGGCGTTATCACTTCACCCTCAACATAAACAGTCCCCTCATAGCTTCCTGCCACCGTTGGAACTTCTTCAAGTATTGCCACCGCTGTCGGAAGGTTATCGGTGTCTGATTGTGTCCATGTTGAGCCGTTTAAGTAGACTCCGTAATATATTCCTTGCGGTGTTGTTATTGTTATATTCATTTTTTACATCCCTGAGGTGTCACTTTTGGAGTATTTATTTTAAAGTTCATCTATACCTCGGTTTCAAAAACAAAAGAAATCACTTCACTTGCTCCGTTTGCCACCACAATAAAAGGGCTCGGAATTAATACTCTACAAAGCAATCCGTTTTCACTCATTATTCCTACTTCTTTTATTGTGATTGAACTGCCTGAATTATTGATAAAATTCCTTGCAAGCTTCATCGTTGTTTTGCCTCCAGATATTGCAGGTTCCGTTGTAACGCTTGTGTCTGGGAAAACGCCATATTCAACTTGAGTTGCTCCAGTTCCATGCTCAATCTTGGTTGCTAGTGCTGTGTCGGTGCTGGTGAAAGCAGTGTCAGAGGCTCCTACGACTATTCCTAAAGTGTCGTCTGTTATTAGTGCGTTGCTTGAGAGTTGTTTTCCCCAACTCCAAACATCGTTTAAATTTGATCCATCATTTCCACCAATTATCCACATTTTATCCGCAAAAACTATACATTGATGGGCAAATCTCCGACTCCACTGCGAATGTCCATCTGCTAGAACTGTTGTCCAAGTTATTCCATTACTTGAGGATAAAACATCGTTGAAATTGGTTCCAGAACCACCACCAATTATCCACATTTTACTATCAAAAACCAAACATTGATGGGCAGGTCTCCGACTCCACTGCGAATGTCCATCTGCAAGAACTGTTGTCCATGTTACTCCATCAGGGCTTGAAAAAACATCGTTTAAATAAGCTCCGTCATAACCACCAATTATCCACATTTTACTATCAAAAACTATACATTGATGGGAAAATCTCCGACTCCACTGCGAATGTCCATCTGCTAGAACTGTTGTCCATGTTATTCCATCACTTGAGGATAAAACATCGTTGGAATAAGCATAACCACCAATTATCCACATTTTATCCGCAAAAACCAAGCATTGATGGTATTGTCTCTTGCTCCACTGCGAATGTCCATTTGCTAGAAATGTTGTCCAATCAATTATAAAACTATCAAGAAAATTCTTAACAAACCCGCCAGCAGTTCCATCAAAACTAACAACAATTGAATACGTCCAAGTGCTTTTTTTATTATTTGCTAAACTAACTACGACTAAGTCACGAGCAACTAAAACATTATTATCATTATCTTCTGGTTTTACACCACAAACTAAACCGCTTTCTTGCAAGGTTATCGCACCGCCTGAAGTGTTAGAAATTTCTCTGGTAATATCAAGTTTGATTGTGCTTCCTACAACTGATGGAGTTCCTACAACCGTTGCACCATAAGTAAGTCCAGAAACAAACCCCAAAGCATAATCTGAATTAGCAACCGCTCCCAAACCATTACCAACACAAACACCAAATTTCTGGACACCAGAACCACCTTTAAAATTCATCTTGCAAACTGGAATATCCGTTATTGTTACATCAGAATCATCCAGACTTTTTGCTTTTGCTGTAGGTGTTCCGTCTATCATATTTCCGAAAAGTAACCGCATGAAATTTGCTGTAAAGGATTTAAATTCACCTTGATGTAATATTTTTCCGTCTTCATCTTTTACTACAAGTTGAGAACCGTTTGTCTGTTTCTCATGTTTATAAACAAAACCGCTCAGTGTTTCTACTGACACTTTCAAGTTATGGTTTCCATCTCTCATTTTATTTTCTCCTATACATCTGTTGGTGGCGAAGCAACACACGTCGCATTCATTGTTACTCCACTTGCAACATCAACATCATCAAGCTGATCTCTCACAGTTGGATCATCTGCATCAGTTACAAGAAAATCGTAAGTTCCTGCGGTGGCAATCGTTCCTGTTGCTGTGTAAGCTCCTGCAATAACTGTTATTCCAGAATCAAAAAGAGTCCATAGAGTGTCAGTAGATAAGCGATAATAAACATTAACAGTTGTAACATATAAAGCCGTTCCTGATATTGTTCCTTCCGTGTCTGCTGTTAATACTGGAGTAACCATTGTAACAGATTTTGAAGGTAGGCTTGTAACTGTTAATTTTCCATCTGAATCAGTTGTTCCTGCCTGCCCAAAGCCCTGATCCGTTGTTGCATAACTACCATCTGAATACTGAACATGAAATTCGTCATCAACAAAATAGATTGTTGAGCTTGCTGGAAATTTAGGCTCCATTCTTAACTTTGACAAATTAACTACAAACTCATTACGGCTTGAGATTAAATCAGATAGTGTTACTCTTTCAGTCCCAGTATTTGAAATTGTTCCAGTTACTTTTTTTGATTTAAATTCTTCAACTACCCCGAAATCAATATTATTTGACTCGATTATTTTTGTCATTATTTCTCCTAAGGAAAAATTACAGCAGGAACCCCTATCGATCCCTGAGGCAAGTATTCATCGTTTATTTCTATTCCATTACTTCTTAAAACTATCCCTGAAATACTTGCAGGATAAACCGCATCAGCTACGATTTTATAAATATCAGATTTTAAGACCAGGTCTGTTCTCAGGTTTTCGTTATCAAGCGTGTCGATAAAAGGAAACTTTTTAACAAAATACTCTTTGAGTTTAGGCAAAATTAAAGCCTGTTTTGTGCTGTCCGATAAGCCTAAAACCTCTGTTTCGTATGGATTTTGAATAACGGCTAACGTTTGAAGTTCGCCTGTATTCATCGGGTCGTTCGCATCAAAAACTGCTTCAACTAAATCAATGATCGTTTGTGTCGGTATTCCGTATTCGTTTGAATCGTTTATATCAGCTTGAATATATACAACCCCTGAAGCTGGTCTATTATAAGGAAATATCCTTTTTGTTCCTGCTACCGTTAATCCCCAAACTCTATAATCACCAATTGCACCGCCTCTGGGAGTATTTGAAAAGGATTTTATAACCTCATCAATATATTCAGCTGTTGTTTCCGCTTCAACTGGAGATGTTACAACGCTTTCAATTACAACTTCTTCAGATAGATCATCAACTTTTGACTGGGAATAAAGGATTGTGCCGACTGTTTTCACAATTTCAACACCAACACCAACTGATTTTATATTTCCTATTGCTGAACCGGCTGAAACAACGTCTGATTGCAATAAAAAAACAAAATTTGTTGAATCATCTGTAAATTGATGACCTGCGTAATATGTCCCAGTACCATTAATTGTTATTGTATATTCTGCTGGAATTGCCGGATTAGGATCACGACCAAGTTTCACATTACCCCAGTTTTCAGCCTGACCGATTGAACTGTCCTTTTTGCTCGTTGCTGTTAATGGACAGCCTTGTTTTGAAGCCTCCTCTATTTCCTTTTCAAGTAACTTCAATTCTGGTGCGATTGCAGTTGAAAATCCATCCTCTACAGTTGAACCGGCTGGATCATTCTCAAAACTGCTATCAACTTTTTTGACTTCATGCTTTACGGAGTTTGCAACTCGCTCAATATATTTTTTTGTCGTCGTCATCTGTTACCTCATATATAGAACAATCAAACTTGATATGCTACCTATTACAGCTGAAATACCTGCGATCTTGCCAACTTGATATGCAAACGATTTTTCGAGCTTACTAATACGCCTTGTGTTTGTCACTATGTTTACTTTGTTGTCTATGATCTTTTCACAATTAGCATCGACCTTAAACGCCAATATTTCCTTCACGTCCTTAAATCCAGATGTAACACTTTCTTTCAGATCGTCAATTCTTCTGTTTAGGCTGTCGGTATTAGTCATCTTTTTCTCCGTAGAATTTTTTAATTATTTCAATAATCATGTTGTCTTTCGTGAGTTTGGACGATACACCATACTTCTTTTCAAATTCAGGTTTGGTAAACTCATTAAGCATTTTTACCAGTTCTTCCTTTTCTTTTTCTTCAGCTGCCTTGTTTATTCCGCCGTCTGGTGTTGCCGTGTTCTTATTTCCGTTCATTTTCTACTCCATACAGTTTTTCAATTACAGCCAGTATCATATCTTCTTTAATCCCAACCTTTGTTGAAACTCCGTATTCCTTTTCAATCATAGCTTTTGTGAATGAAGTTGCTTCCAACTTAACTCTTAATTCGAGTATGGCTTCCTGTCTGTTCTTCTCTGCGATGATAGCACTTGCCTGAGTAGGAGTTATAAGGTCTTTAACTACTTTGTCCTTGAGGTTCTTCTCAGTTACTTTCTCACCGTCTTTATCATAGAAATTAGGAAAGTTTTTGGTTACTTTTCCTTTATTGATTTTTATAAGTTCCAACATCTTTTTTTGAGTAGCAGGATCTTTTGTCCAGACAATCATTTTTCCTTTCTGATTGACAACATTGCCCTTCGATTCGTCTTTGAGTATGTCAAATATCTCAAGTTTCTGAGCCTGCGTAAGGTCTCTAAACAACTCTGTTTCCATTGCGTTAATTCTCTGCATTTTTAAATCCCCACTATTTTCTTAAGGTACTTCATGACTTTAAGCACCTGATTTTTTGTCAGCTCTACCGAGTAAATTAAAAGCGACTGCGACTTTACAACATCCTTGTCATAAGTGTCCATCTCTCCGTCAACGTCATCAAACTGGTATGTACCAGCTGTCAGATATTCGTTTGGAGTAGAAG
>Ga0222658_1000569_pt1 | contig 19532 bp, 16 predicted proteins | sample AntAcemetagen476_FD_179830 | JGI IMG/M metagenome (GOLD analysis project Ga0222658, IMG submission 179830) | Saline water microbial communities from Ace Lake, Antarctica - #476 | ecosystem: Environmental > Aquatic > Non-marine Saline and Alkaline > Saline | place: Antarctica: Ace Lake... | reverse complement strand
TCTGAAGCATTACTACCAGAGTCTCCAGCAAAAGTAATACTGTCATTAGCTAGTTCTGTGTTAGCTACACAACCAGTACAGGTTAGTTCTGAGGCAGTGATGGTACCAGTACCAGTGAAAGTAAGAGAAGCTCCATCACCGACCACCATAGCTGCAGAGGTATTAGTTCCAGAGGTGATGTCAGTGAAAGTAATACTACTAGCATTAACACCAGTCAAGTTACTACCATCTCCATATATATATCCGTCTACTTCCAAGTTACCAGTAACATAGAGGTCTTCAGAAGCAGAAGCATTATCAAAAGTACCAGTACCTACATACAGATCACCATTACTAGCTATTCTCATCCTAGTAGTACCACTATTAGAAGCAGTAAAGATATCTTGATCTCCTGTTTCATCAAAGATGGCGAGAGCTTTACCAGTAACGGCTCCGGTGAGATGGAAGAGGGAAGTGGGTTCTGTTGTGCCAATGCCTACATTTCCAGTTCCATCTATGTAGAGACCATCTGTGCCTTTAGGGGATAGTTGTATTGTGCCAGTGGTAGAACCACCTAGAGTAAGAGGAGCCATGTTGGTGGTAGCAAGATTACCTTCTCCTGTTAAGTAAGTAGCTACATTAGCAGTAGTACCAGAGATGGAAGCAGTAGGCGTACCATCATTCACATTAAGTATTGCAAACTTAGCAGATGTTGTAGAAACACCACCGATGAGGAGATCAGTGGTGGGGTTGAGGGGATAGAGAGAGCCGTTGTCTAGAGTCCAGTAGGAAGTACCAGAACCTCCACTACCAATGTCGTTCCAGGAAGAACCATCATGACTGTACTGCATTTTATTAGTAGTGGATTCATATCTTAGACCAGCATTGTTGGCAGTACCGTTGTCAAAGTATACGTATCTAGTTCCGTCTGTAATTCCAAGCTGAATGTTTCCTACAATAGTGAGAAGTTCTTCTGGGGAGGTAGTATTAATACCTACATTACCTGAGTTAAGTATGGTCATGACTTCTGTGGCTCCGTTGTTGCCTGTAAGGAAGTGTATGTCTGCTCCTGTGGTGCCTACTCCTGAAGTGGTTTTAAAGGAAAGATCTGAGGTGGTGTCTGATCCGCCGACAATTAAAGGAGAAGTAATGTTGGTGGCAAATGTAGGACTATCATTAAATACGGCTACTCCTGTGCCTGTTTCGTCAGAGAGGGAGTCGGTGAGGTAAGAGGACGTGCCTGAGGTAACGAGATTGTTAGAGGAGTCTATGAAAAGAGTTCTGCTGGCGGTTAGACCGGAGAAATTGATAGTTCCGGATGAAGTTAGGCCTGTTAACCCAGAGGTTACACCGGCGGCGGTTATGTCCCAGGTGTTGGAGTCGACTGTTACTGCACCTGAACCTCCACCTATGGAAACTGTTCCCGTAGAGGCGCCTGTATTAATATTAGTGGCGTTGTAACTGCTAGAGACGTTAAGGTCGATGACGCCTCCAGAGGAGTTGAGAGTGCCGTTGAGATCAAGAGTAGAGGAGGGAGAATTGGTACCGATACCCACGTTGCCTGCATTAGTGATGATGAATTTGTTGATTCCTGAGGCTGAAGCAGCGAATATATTAGAAGAATCGAGGCTGTTAACGATTAGACTTGAGTTTCCTTTACCTTGGGCATCAATGGTGGTTTGACCGTCGGCGCTGACGACAAACCTATCTGTTTCTGTTGAGCCTGAAGTGAGAGAGAGGAGGTTGCCGGTGGCAGTGTTGTTGCCTATATATCCTGAGATGAGGGAGCCGGAAGTGAGGTTGGCATTGGTTATTCTAAGGAAGTCATTGTTAGTGGTACTACCTATAGCGAGAAGTTGTCCAGTACCATCAGGAGAGAGGACGATGTCGCCGTCACTAGTTGGGGCGGTGGAGATGGTGATGGCTTCTCCTTTAATACCAAAGGTACCGGAGGTGGATTCTATAGTAGGGGAATTGGCGGCGATGATTAAGTCACCATCATTGTTAATTAGAGGGACAGTGTTGATGGTAGCAGGACTAGTTGCCACATACCCCTCCAGGGTCTGAGTATTGGTAGTAATGTTGTCGGGAGGGTCAATGTTGGTAAGGTTGTTGATGTTGGTAGTAGGAGTGTTTGCTTTAGAACGGAGATCTTGGTTAAAGGTGTAAAAACCAATACCACCACCAATGGTTAGGAGGAGAAGAATAATAATGATGACTATTTGACCAATAGGGAGTTTTCTAGAGGTTTTTGGAGGCTGTTGGGTGGTAATATCACGAGCGGGAAGAGTTTTAGCTGGTTGATAAGGAGTTTTGGGAGAGAGTTTTAACCAAGCTAAGGGAGAAATTTTGTTGATTTGAGGGGGAGAATAGAAGGGATCAGTATTAAGAAGGTGGGTGGCAACGGCAAAGCGGGTGAATGTTTTGAAGGAAGATGTTCTTCTTTTAATGACACTTGAACTTGTTTGTGTGAGTTTGAGGTAGTTTTGGTAGGCCTCGAGGTTACTAGAAGTGATGATATCGGGCAATGATGTCTCGGTTTTGGACAGGTTATTAGCAACCCAGATGAAGAAGTGATTAAGGTCGGAGATGTAGTTTTTGATTGTTGAGTGGCTCTTTTTTTGTTGTTCGAGATATTTTTTAAATTGAGAAAGAATATTTGGGACAGAAATTGATGGGGATGAAGAGGTGTTGATGGTGGTTATGGGAGGGAGTTTTAGTTGATATTTGAGGCTAAGGAAAGCAGAGAAACGGCGGAGAGAAGCAGTATGTCGGTTGAGGGTACTGAGGGGGGAGTTGAGGTGAAGGTGTTTAAGGTAGAGGTCGATTTTTTCAGCGGTAATCTGTTCAAGAAGTGGATTTTGGGGTACGAATTCAGGTTGGGTAGAGAGCCAAGAGAAAAAGCGGTTAAGGTCGGATGTGTAATTCTTAATTGTTATTCCAGAGAGGGTTTTGTTTTGGGATTCACCAGGATCAAGGAGGAAGTTACGAAATTGGTTTAGGAGTTGGTTGGGTGTGTTTGGGGCAGGTAGCATAGTTTAGTTATTTGGCAGAGAGAAGAAAGAGGAGAATGGCAGGAAGAAGGAAGGCTAGAGCAGCCGTAATTGTTTCTAAAGTTTTGGTGCGATGGTTGGAGATTGGAGTGGAGTGAGTGAATTCTTGGGTGGAAAAGTCGATGATCTTCATGTTGATTAAAAATTGTGTTTAGGTTTAAATTAGACGGTTTTAGACCCTCTTATACTATAATAAAAAGAAGAAGCGTCTTTGTCAAGTCTGAATAAGGTAGAAATGCGGAGATCTTTTAGGCTAGAGAAATAGATTTTAAAGCTATTTAGTGTATTTTATTTACCGCAATTATCTGCGGTTTATATTTTATATACTGCGGTGATTAAACCTGAGAAAAGGGGTTTTAGTTGCGGAAATGATGTTTAATATGGAAGGTTATCCACTATTTTAATGATGCTATACTCTGATACCCTTTTTTAGCTTCTGTACTATTTTGTTTAACTTGCGGTGATTTTAAAAAATGATGTGGTTTGAGGATTAAAATAGCGAAGAAAAAGCAAAGGTAGATGATTTAGTGAATAAAGTGAGAAAAAATATTTAAAGAAAAAAATAATGATGATGGAATGGGGTGGAAGATAAGAGGAAGGAAGAAGAAAGGAGGAAGAAGAAAATGGAGGATTAGATTGATGGAAAAAGAAATAAGGAGTACGGGACTGGGGTATATTTAAACTAAGGTATTTTAGGTTTGAGAATGGAGGATTAAGGATGTTGATTGGAGATATGTGGAGATGAGAAATGGTGCGAGAAAGATATGGGAAGAAGGGGTGAAATGAAGGAAAAAGGGGGAAAGTATGATCTGATACCCGAAAGAAGTTTTTGCAGGCTTTCTAGGAGGATTAGAGGGGTTGGGAATGAGATGGTTGGATATGAGTGACTAAAGTATTTTTTTAGCCGTCTGAGAAAGTTCGAGTTTAGTCAGTCGGGGATCGAGATCGTTATATACCTTATGGTGAAGGACTTCCTTTTCTTGACGCATTTCCTTGATTTCAGTAAGGACCTGATCAAAACCGTTTAAAGTTTCGTTTCTTAATTTGGCTAGGTTTTCGTTGGTTTCTTGGAAACCTCTTTCTACCCGGTCGGATAGTAAAAGGTGTTGTTTTGTAAGATTACCAACCCTTTTACCTAAAGTATTAGTCTTGTTCTCCAAAGAACCAACCCTTTTACCTAAAGTATTAGTCTTGTTCTCCAAAGAACCAACCCTTTTACCTAAAGGTTTAATCAGAGACTTGATGAACGTTTTGTCTGTTTTAGTCAAAGCCATGATTTCATTAAAACATTTACTGGTGTTGAAGTAAAGATACCGGGCATGACAATATCTTACTTAATGGCGAGAATTAGATCTAAGATTATCGGCTGAGACGTGGAGAGTAAGAAAAGAGAGGAAGGAAAGGAAAAAGAGGAAGGGAGGTAGTGGGGGAAATAACGAGGTGTTTTTTTTCTAACACAGGTAATCAAAACATATCAAATGTGGTGGTGATTGATGGGGTTTGAGGGAGTGGAAGAAAGAATAGAGAAGGGTGTTGTTTTGTGCTTGAGAGGGCTGAGAAAACCCGAATTAATCGTTAGGTTTATTAAACAGTGTTTTTTATAATTAACTGATTGATTAATGGAAGTTATGAGATAGTTGTGAAACCTGTTTTAGTTTGTTTATAAACAACAAGGAAGATGACAGTATCATGAAGATGTCTGTAGTGTTAAGAGAGGTATTGATGTAGTTAAAATAGTGAGAGGAAGGGAAAAATTAGTTAAAAAAAGAAAAACGAATGGGATGATAAAATAAAAAAGAAAGCAGTTTGATTTTAGATATTTAGATGATGTCTTTTGATGTTGAATTGTCAGTGTTGAAAATTAAGTGCTTAGTTATTTAAGGAGATATAAATTAGCAGAGACTATTTATGAATGATAGGAAAGTTGATAGTTTTTGGAGTAAAAGTGAGGCCGTTTTATTTTTGGTATAGTGAACTTATGGTGAAGAATGGGGCAAAAATAGAGATTTTGGGTGGCTGGTGGTGGATTAGTTTGGGGGTGGTAGGCATGGTTTTAATGGGTTGGAGCCTGTGGGAAGGAAGAAAAAAGGAAGAAGTTAAGGTGGAGTATATTACCGCTGAGGAAGAGGACAGGGTGTATTTATGGATAGATGTTGGAGGGGCAGTAGAAAGGCCTGGGGTGTATGAAGTAGAGCAAGGGTCAAGAGTGAAGGATGGTTTGATAGCAGCTGGGGGATTGGCAGATGAGGCGGACAGGGATTATGTGAGTAGAGTGATTAACTTGGCGAGTGAGGTGGAGGATGGAGAGAAGATATATATACCCCTTATTAAAGAACAGGAGGGAGGGGGTGTGGTGATGGGAGTAGTGACAGATGTTGTGAACCTAAACACGGCCAGCAAGAGTCAGCTTGATACCCTATGGGGGGTAGGAGAGAAGAGAGCAGAGGATATTATTAATGGAAGACCGTATAGAAGTGTGGAGGAGTTGGTGGAGAAAGGAGTGTTGACGGAGTCGGTGATGGAGAAAAATAAGGATAAGTTAACGGTTTATTGATCAAGATGAGAAAAAGAGGGGTGTTTTTAGTGACAATTTTGGTTTTGAGGTTGGTGATGGGTGGATTGATGACAATGAAGATAGAGAAGGGGGTAGTAGTGAGGGTTGAGGGTGAAGTGAACAAAGTACATCAAAAGGGTTCTAAATGTATAGTCGGAGTGGGTGTGTTTAGAGTGAAAATTGAGGGCAGGTGTGAGTTTTCACAAAGGGATAAGGTGGAGGTGACTGGCAAGTCGTATCAAGGAGTGACAGATTGGTTAATGGGGAGAATTTGGTTGAAAGATGGTATAAAAATGGAGGTTTTAGAGAAGGGAAATGAAGAAGGTGGTTGGTGGTGGATGTTTAAAAATGGTTTAGAAAAAAATCGTGAAAAGTTGAGCCTGATCTTGGTGCGGTTATTACCGCAGAAAGAAGCGGGGTTGGTGGCAGGGGTGGTGTTAGGAGAGAAGATGAGGTTGGGAGATGAGTTTTATCAGCAGTTAATCAAGACGGGAACGGTGCATATTGTGGTAGCTAGTGGGTATAACGTGATGGTGGTGGGAGAGATGGTGATGGAGACAGGAGTGTGGTTGATAAGTAGAACGGTGATGGTGTGGGTGTCGGTAGGAGCGATGTTGGTTTATGCTTTGATGGCTGGTGGTGATCCTCCGGTGATGAGGGCAGTGATTATGGGAGGGATGTTATTAGTGGGTAAAGCTTGGGGAAGAAGGAGTAAGTCAGGCTGGGGATTGTCTCTGGCGGTGTGGTTGATGGTGATGGTGAAGCCGGAAATAGTGGAGGAGGTGAGTTTTCAGTTGTCGGTAGCGGCTAGTTTAGGTTTGATGGTGGTGGAGCCTAGGTTGAGGTTGTGGTTGGAAGGTTTGAAGTTGAGTAAAGGGTGGAAATGGCTTTTAAGGACAGAGTTGTTGCCAACGGTGGCTGCACAGATAACAACAACGCCGATTATTTGGTGGTATTTTGGTCGGGTGAGTTGGATAGCGCCGTTGGTGAATGTGTTGGTGCTACCTTTGGTGCCTATGTTGATGGCTGGTGGAGGATTGATGTTGGTTTTAGGAGTGATATGGTTGCCTTTGGGTAGGGTGGTGGGTTGGTGGGTGTATGGTTTGGCTAGGGTGATGGTGGAGCTGATTGGGGTTTGGTAGATATATATAGAGATATTAGTTATTAGTTTGATAGTGTTATTTTAAAGAGAATGTAGATCGAGGTTAAATTTGGTGATTAGAAAGTGTTGTTTGTAGCTGTCTGATTGGGTATATTTAAGGTGTGCGCAGACTACCTAAGTGGTTAGTATTGTTATTGTGTGTATTGCTTTTTTTACAACCAGCCTATTGGATAGGCTTGTTAGATATTGCTTATGCAGCAGGAAATGTAAGTGATAGCTTTGCTGACAGTACTAAGATTGATGGGGGTAATTCCTCAGGTCATTTAGTTACTGGTGGGCAGTTGAAGATGGATCAAGGTAACTACTTTGGCGATGGTTCTGATGGAGCTGTAACCATTAGTTCAAATACTAGTCTTACCAACGCTGCAGATGGTGACTATGTAGTTAAAGAGTACAGCTCCTTGACTATTAACTCCTCCACTACTCTTACTACTCAAAACAGATCGAAAGGTCTACTAATCTATGTAAAAGGTAACGCTATCATCAACGGTACTCTTTCAATGACAGCTAGAGGAGCTTCTGCTGATCCTGTAGCAGCTGGTGTTTCAGCTACCGGTTTAAGACTTCCTTTACTTAAGTCGGGTTCTACAGATACTCTTTCAGTTGCTGATTTTGCCGGTGCAGGTACAGGTGTAATTTCTTCAGTAGCTAATCAACCTGCAATTAGTGGAGATGGAAAGATATATACCATTGCTAGAGCTGGTGGAGCTGGAGCTCAGGGTGGTGTTAGTAGTGCTAGTCAGGGTAGTGCAGGAGGAACATTAACTAGTGGAACGGGTGGTGGTGCGGGTGGAGGTAATGGTAATGGTGTTTCTTCGGCCAGTACTGGTTGGGGAGTTGCGGGAACTGTTTTTAGTGGGGGTGGAGGAGCTGGTGGATATGGTAGTGGTGGAAGTAGTTGTTCTTTGAGTGCTGTAGCTAATGGAGGTGCTGGTGGTGCTGGTTGTGGGTCAGATGGAATAATTAATGCTGCCACGGGAGGAACGATTACATATTCTGGTGGCAAGACAATTCACACTTTCACAAGTAGTGGAGATTTTGTAGTTTCAGCGGAAGAAAATGTTGAATATCTTGTAGTTGCAGGTGGTGGTGCTGGAGGTACTGTTCATGGTGCTGGTGGTGGAGCAGGAGGATTTAGGTCTGGCACAGACCACGCAGTAACAATCAAAACTTATGCAATTGTAGTTGGACTTGGCGGTAATGATTCTACAAACAGGGGTGAAAGAGGGGGTATTAGTACTTTTGATACAATAACTGCCGCTGGTGGCGGTGGTGGTGGTTCAAGAGTAGAACCTTATACAACCGGATTATCAGGTGGTTCTGGTGGCGGTGGCGGTGGTTCAGGTGGTGCTAGTGCACCTGGTGGGGCAGGTGATACTCCCGATACAACTCCCGACCAAGGAGAAGCCGGCGGTGCAGGATTCATCGGGGCTGGTGCAGGTTCTGGTGGTGGTGGTGGTGGAGCAAATGAGGCAGGAGAAAATGCCGCAAGTTTCCAAGGTGGTGATGGTGGTGACGGTAAAACAAGTTCTATTTCAGGTTCGTCTGTTTATTATGCAGGTGGTGCTGGTGGTGGTGCGCACAGTATTGGAACAAAAGGTCTTGGTGGATTAGGTGGCGGTGCTGATGGAAGTCAGACTGCCTCAACTAAAGCACCTTCTGGAACAGACGGACTAGGTGGTGGTGGTGGTGGAGCGTCAGATGGATTTTCTGGCAACATCGGTGGTGATGGTGGTAATGGCATTGTTATTATTAGTTATGATACCGTTAATGAACAAGAAGGAGGTGGAGGTGCTGGTAATTCGGGAGGAGTGGGAGGTGGTGGTGGAGCTTCTGGAAGTAGTGGTACTGGAGGAATACTTTGGTTAATTGTGGGAGGAAATTTAACCATTGGTTCTGGAGGAAGTTTACAAGCAATGGGGAGTAATGGTGGAAATGTGTCAGACGATGGAGGTGGTGGTGGAGCTTCTGGAGGAGGTGTTGTTTATGCGCTATACGGTGGTTCATTAAGTAATTCTGGCTCTGTCTCGGTTGCTGGGGGAACAGGGGGAACTGCTACTTATGGTGATGGTGGCGCTGGAGGTGCTGGTTATTCTTTGGTTGAGCAAGTAGGCTCACCAGCTTATTCTTCCATAATTCAATCAACTAATTTACTATCTGGGGCGTCTAATGTGAGTGATGTGAGTAGTTTTGTTTACAATCTTTCTTCTAAACCGGCTGGAACAGGAGCGACAGTACAGTTTTCACAAAATGAGAGTAGTTGGTATAACTCGTCTGGGAGTTTGGACGGTACAGATGCTTTAACTACAGGGACGGATAATAGTATTGATATCTCAGGCTTGGGCTGGTTGGGGAGTAATTTTTATTACAAAGTTAATTTAACTTCAAGTGATGGATTGACTACATCTATTTTGGATGATGTAAAAGTTAATTATCTGCAGACACCGGTTGCTCCAACTATTGGGAGTGCAACTGCGTTGAGTTCATCTTCGATGAGGTGGGGTTTTAGTGATAATGCGAATAATGAAACTGGTTTTAGGGTTTTTGATACTGGTAATACTCAGAAGGCAGAGTGTTCTACGGCTGACTTGAGCTATTGTGATGAGACAGGTTTGTCTCCGAATGTTTCATATACAAGAAAAGTGGCGGGGTATAACGGGGATGGTAATGGTGTCTATTCTAGTACGGCGAATAAGTACACTTGGGCTGTGCCTGCAACTTCTCCTTCGGTGAGTAATGCTCAGTCAGGTAGTTTAGATGTGGTTTTGGATAACTCCAGTAATCCAGCAGGAACGGAGATGGCTTTGTATAAGGAGACGGGGGCGAGTTGTGATGGGTCAGGAGGTTCTTATGTAGCGGCAGATGGATCTGATAATGCCTCTACACCCGTGTGGCAGGATGAGTCAAGTTGGGGAACGGTAACGGTGAGTGGTTTAACAGAGATGACTGAGTATGGTTTCTGTACGATAGCAAGAAATGAAGATTCGGTTAGTACTACTTGGAGTGGAACAGACTCAGGAACTACGATAGAGGATACTCCACCGAGTATTTCTAGTGTTGATTCGGTGGCAGGAGATGCGAGTGCTACTTATTATGATCAAAGTAATGACTCTTCTACGGTGATTGCTTTTACATCTACAGATGGAGCTGGTGGTGGGGTATCTGCTTGTAAGTGGGATACTTCAGACGTGGCTTATGACTCAATGGGTAATAGCTGTGGTAGTGCTTCTTCTTGTACGGTGGATTTATCTGGTGAAGAAAGTAAGACGGTGTATATTCGCTGTAGTGATGTTTATGGAAACAAGATGGGAAGTTCTCAGCAGGTAGATTATGTGATTGATGCTACTGCCCCTAGTAGTTTGTCAGCGGGGAATAGTTCGAGTAGTTGGGTGAAGGATAAACCGAGTGTGGTGGTTTCGAGTCCGACAGATGGAGGTTCTGGTTTGGCAGAGATACGTTATGTTTGGGATAGTAATGATTTGGGTGTGGACTGTAGTGGAGGTAGTGTAACAAGTGCATCAACTGACTTAACGAGTAGTTTGTCGTCTGGGAGTCATGTGTTGTATTTGTGTGCCAAAGACAATGCTGGGAATGTGTCTAGTTGGAATGGGGCGTACAAGTGGGATGGTGGTAATCCGGTGGTGAATATTACAACACATGTTTTGACTAGTTATCGAGCTTCAAATATTCCAGCTAAGATTGAAGGGACGGCATCTGATGCAGTATCAGCTGTGGCTAGTGTGGCGGTTTCTATTTATGACGGGGCTTTGTATTGGTCAGGAACAATTTTTGACTCACTTTCACGAGTATGGATGTCGGCAACGGGGACAGATACTTGGGAGTATACATTTTCACCTAGTAGTGATGGAAGTTATGTATTGAGATCTAGGTCGACAGATAGTGCAGGCAATACTCAGGAAAGTTCTGATACAAGTTTTGGTTATGATACTGGGACTCCGGGTATCTCGGTTGCTGAGGTAAGTACTCCGGACACAACTTCTGTAGTGATTGCTTGGAGTACTGATGAGACCTCTTCAACTCAGGTAGAGTATGGGTTGAATTCTAGTTATGGAAGTTTAACAGCGGAGAGTGATACGGCGGTTAGGGTGAGTGATCATGACAAGTCCATTAGTAGCTTGGGGAGTTGTGTAAATTACCATTATCGGGTGAAGAGTAGTGATGGGGCGGGTAATCAGTTGGTGGGGGAGGATAAGACCTTTACAACGACAGGGTGTGTAGGAAGTGCAGAGGTGGAGGTACAGGTTGAAGAGGAAGTGAATAAAACTGTGGGTGGAAGTGTTGAGTTGCAGGAAGACGGGATTACTACGATTGAGTTGACTGTACCGGCTAATTTTTCTGATAGTGATGCTGATTTTCAGATTAAGAAGATAGATAAGGATAGTGTGTTGTTGGCGACTTCAACTCCAAGTTCTGAACAAGAAGTAATTGGTAGTAATGTTTATCAACTAGATGCTTTGAAGAGTGTTGATGAGAAGATAACAAGTTTTGATGAGGCGATAACAATAACGATGAGTTATACAGAAGCAGATATTGAGGGTAAGGATGAGAGTAGTTTGCAGATTTATCGTTGGGATGGAGTTTCTTGGAATGTCTTGAGTGATTGCAGTGTTAATGCTGCAGCTAACCAGATTAGTTGTACGACGAGTAATTTTTCGACTTTTGTTTTGTTTGGAGAGGATTCTGTTGTTGAAGGAGGTTCTTCATCTGCGGTGGTGGAGAGTTATAGTACGGATGAATGTTCAGGACAGGCGCCAGGATATAGAGCACCTTGGATTTATGGTGCAATTCCACAGTCTTCAAGTTCGATTAAGTTATTTATGACAGATGGAGATCAGCCGATTAATAAGTACTTACTGATTTATGGTGAGGATCCGGGAGTGTACAAGTATGGAACAGAGGATATGGGGGGTTATGGAGGTGGTTTTAAGCAGTATGTAGTATCAGATCTTAAACCGGGGATTACTTATTACTTTAAGGTGGTAGGTAAGAACGGTTGTAAGTTTGGGTCTTGGTCAAATGAGATGAGAATGAGTACGTTGGGGGGAGATGGCGGTCAGGTAAATGAGGCGATAAGTAGTATGGAAATTGAAAATAGGATAGTGTCGAGTGATTTAGAGGTTGAAAGTACCGATGATGATTTATTAACAGAGATTGATAATAAGATGGAGGAAGGAGAGGAGATGAATGGGGTAGGAGAAACAGTAAATGTAAGTAAGGGTGAGTCGTTATGGTCAATTGCTGATGAAACTTGGGGAGATGGTGATCAATGGACAGAGTTAGTAGAATTGAATAGGAAGAATTATCCGAGTTTAGAAAAGAATCCGGGATATATTGAGATTGGTTGGGAGTTGAGAATTGATGAGGGGAGTGATTCAGACATAGTTGATCAAGTGAAAGGAGTGTCAGATAGTTTTTTAAACGAGGTTGAAACGGAAGGTGAGATGGTAACCGTGAGTAAGGGTGAGTCATTGTGGTCGGTTGCTGATGAAGTTAGAGGAAATGGATATGAATGGACAGAGTTAGTAGAGATGAATAGAGAAAGCTATCCGAGTTTAGAAAAGAATCCAGATTATATTGAGATCGGTTGGCAGTTAAGAGTTAATGAAGAGAATCATACTGGTGCAGTTGATCAAGTGGGCGGTGTAGGTTATGGAGAGATATAAGTTGGGTGATTATAAACAAGATATGGAATGAAGTGGAAAGAGATACTAGTTATTAGTTTGATAGTGTTAGGTTGGTGGTGGATAGAGAAGCCGGATGGTAATCTGCATGTAATTTTTTGTGATGTGGGGCAAGGTGATGCAATCTTGATTATTAAAGAAGATGTACAGATGTTGGTGGACGCTGGTCCGGGAAGTGCAGTGATGGAGTGTTTGGATGGGAACATGCCATTTTGGGACAGGAAGATTGAGGTGGTGGTGAATACACATCCTGACAGAGATCATATAGGTGGTTTAGATAAGGTGATGAATGAATTTGAGGTGGGTAAGTTGGTGATTAATGGAGTGAGAGGTGAGAATGAGGACAGTCAAGAGGTGTTGGAGTTGGTAAAAGAAAGAGGTGTGGAGGTGGTGATACCAAAAGCAGGAGACAGAATTGTGATGGGAGAGATGGAGTTTGATGTTTTGTGGCCAGAGGATAAGCAGGGAGAGGTAATGGCCTGGAGAGATATGGGTTATGGAGTTGGGGAAGAAGAGGAAGATATGAATAAGATGTCTGTGGTGGGGTTGTTGTCTTGGAATGATTTTGAGGTTTTATTGACGGGAGACATTGGTCAGGAAGAAGAACTAGCACTGAAGAGAAGTGGAGTGCTGAGAGATGTGGATGTGTTAAAGGTATCTCATCATGGGTCTAAATTTTCTAGTGATGAAAAGTTTTTAGAAGTAGTGAGACCAAAAGAGGCTGTGATTATGGTGGGGGAGAAAAATAGTTTTGGTCATCCGACTGATGAGGTTTTGATGCGGTTAGATCAGGTTGGGAGTAGGGTGTGGCGAACTGATGAACAGGGTGAGATTGAGATAGTGAGTGATGGTTTGGGGTACTGGGTTGAGAAGCCTTGACAAAGGTGATCTATCTTGTCACAGTATGATTATGAGATTAAAAACATTTGCTCTGATTGTTTTAGCATTTAGTTTCTTTTTTGTCGGAGGAGTGAGAGCGGAAGAAGTGGTGGATGCTGATGTGGCGGAGGTAGTGGTAGAAGAAGTAAGTGTGCCAAACCCAGAGAGTCCTTTGTTTGGTTTGCAGGTAGCTTGGATGAAGGTAAGTGACAATATTCAGGTGTGGTTGGCTAGAACTGATGAGAAAAAGACAGATCTAGAAGTTGCTTTTGCTGAAAAGGAAGCTATTTTAATGGATAGGATTGTGTTGGCTTCAGAGAGCAACCCTGATTTAGCTGAGGCTTTGGAGGGTCAGTTGAGTAGGTTGGATGATAGAAATGAAGAAAGGTTGGAGAGAATTGATACAAGAATATCTGGCTTTAAGTCTCAAGATGATGGAGTGGGGGAGAAGATGGGAGAGTGGCAAGCAGAGATTCAGACTAGAAGAGAGGCTGTAGAGCAAAAGAAGAATGAGATTCAAGAGAGGGTGAAGAATATGGGGGATGATGGTCAGTTAAAGATACAAGATCAATTAAAAGACGGTACTAGTGACGGCCAACAGGTTGGTCCTGGAGATGGGGGTGGAACTGGAGTTGGTACGGGAGGTCAGACACAGGATGTGGAAGTGAGTTCTGGAGGTTCAGTACAGAGATCTGGAGGAAGATAGATAAGCTTGATTGAAAGGTGAGAGAGAGATAGAATGGGGTGATGGTTGATTTCAAGAAAAAAGTTTTAAGTTCTGGTTTGAGTTTAGTGATGGTGCCAATGGAAACAGAGTCGGTGACAGTTTCTGGTGTGGTGAGAGCAGGTTCTAGAGATGAGATTGAGGGTCAGTATGGAGGAGCCCATTTTTTAGAACATATGGTGTTTAAAGGAACGGAGAAGTACCCCAAGGTGGGAGATATTTCAAGAGAGATTGAGGGGATAGGGGGGATACAGAATGCGTTTACTTGGAATGATATGACTGGGTTTTGGGTTAAGATACCAAAGAAGTACTTAGAAAAAGGGTTGGATATTGTGGGGGAGCTGATGAATAATCCGTTGTTGTCAGAAATTGAGTTTGAAAAAGAGAGAGGAACAATTATTGAGGAGATAAAGATGTATAAAGATAATTATCCTGTAGTGGCAGTAGATAAAATGGAGGACTTACTTTTTTTTGGAACAGGTTTAGAGAGAGCGGTAATAGGGACAGAAAAGTCAATAAAAAATATGTCGGTGGAAAATCTGAAAGCTTTTTATGATCGCTGGTATTTTGCTGAGAACATGGTGGTGGTGGTGTCCGGTGGCCTTGAGGATGAGGATAAAATAGCTGGTTTAGTTGAAGATAAGTTTAGTTCAATTATAAAGAAAGGGAAGTTCATTGATGAGAGGAAGAAAGAAGAGTTTGGAAAAGATAAAGGACAAGTGGTGAAGACGGTAGAGAAGGATATACAACAAGTTCATTTGGCTTTAGGAGTTAGAGGACTAGGACCTTATAGTGAGAAGATGTATGCATGGAAAGTTATGAATCAATTATTAGGTGGAGGAATGACTAGTAGGTTGTGGGAGGAGATTCGAGAAAAACGAGGTTTGGCATATTACATTGTTTCGGAGACTGAGTCTCATAAAGATTTGGGTATGCAGATGGTTAGAGGTGGATTTAAGAAGGGTGCGGAGTTAGAGGTGGTGAAGATTGTTAAGGATATAGTAAATGATTTAAGTAGTAATTTGGTGAGTGAGAAGGAGTTTTTGATAGCCAAGGAGTCTTTAAAGGGAAAACTTGTCTTGGGAATGGAGTCTAATAATAGAGTGGCTGATTGGATGGCGATGGATTGGGCCTTGAGAGAAGGAAAGATAAGGAAGCCAAGTAGTATGTTGGAGGAAGTAGATAAGGTAACTAGAGAGGAGATTTTGGAGGTGGCTAAGGATCTTTGGAGTGGTGATTTGTTTTTAGGAGCAGTTGGTTCATTGAAGAAGGGTGTGGAGGAAGAGTTTAAAAAAGTATTGAAGAGTTAAAAATTAAAGATTAGAATAGAAAACATGCAAAAAACAGTAGTGTTAGTTAAACCAGATGGGTTACAAAGAGGTTTAGTAGGAGAGATTATTGGTCGGTTTGAGAGAAAAGGCCTGAAGTTGTTGGGGATTAAGATGATGACTATGACGGATGAGATTATTGATGAGTGGTATGTTCATCACAAAGAGAAGGATTTCTTTAATGATCTGAAGAAGTTTATGACCTGGACACCGGTTGTGGCTATGGTGTGGGGAGGTTTAGAAGTAATTCCAGCTGTGAGGAAGATTGTAGGGATAACTAAAGGTAGGGAAGCTGAAGCGGGATCAGTCAGGGGTGATCTAGGAATGAGTGGGTCATTTAATTTGATTCATGCGTCTGATTCAGAGGAAGCGGCAGAGAAAGAGATGGGATTGATTTTTAAGAAGGAAGAAATATTTAAGTATGAGAGTGGAATGGAGTGTTTAGTTTACGAGGATAAAGAGAGAAATTTGAGTTAGAAAACTGGCTTAATGGTTACTGTTAACCTGGAAAATATGTTTTTACAGCAAAGCGGTACTGATTTAAAAATAATCGCTTAATGTGAGACAAATTATTTGTTTCATAGAAAAGAATTAAAGCTTGTTTGTATTCGTTCTCATCAATACTTCTGTAGGATAAAGGGAAATAATCATGCGCCAAAAGAATGGCGTTGCCAAACATGCGTGCGGTGCGCTTGTTTCCGTCAGTAAATGGTTGGATATAAGCTAGGAGCGTTGAGGTAAGTAGGGCTTTCTCCAAAGGATAGTTCACATTATTTACAACACGCATCATTTTTTCAAGGGATTCTTTAAGTTCCCATTCATGTGCAAGTGGGGTATAAGTGGTTCCAGTGATACCAACTGCCTGTTTTCGTATTCCGCTTGTTATGTCCAGATCTTTGGTTAAAACTCCGTGGAGTTCGAATAGTTTTCTAGTTGTTAAGGTTTGAAAGTTCTCCCTATGTTCAATAATGGTTTTAAATGCATTCTTGTGATTAAGAATCATGGTTGTTTCCTGCTTGGTTTTCCCTTTAGCTTCTTTACCTTGTTTTATAAGATTTTCGGTTTCTAATAGAGTGTATGTATTGCCTTCAATTTTTGATGATTTCCAAGAAAGTTCGATAACATAGCGTTCTAGTTCCCGATTGAGAATGGTTGTATCGAGTTTATTTGTTACCTTATTGAAGGAGCGGAAAATATTCTGTAAATCTTTTTGTTCTGAGGTGTCAATAACTCCCGGTAAAAGAGAAAATATATTGTTTTCAAAAGTGGTTTTGGCGGAAGTTCTCACGTCTGGTTCTAAGGAAAAATACTGTTCTAGATCAACATAAAACAGTAAGGGATGTTTTTTGATGGATTTATATATTGTGTTGGGGCCACTGCCAATGGTTTGAATTAAATCTTTTTTTATTAAAACCGACAAGTCTCTGGCTAGGGTTGCTTTTGATACTGAAAAGACACTAGAAAGGTTTTTTGCAATAGTTTTTCTTGATACGTCAGCCTTTTGGGCCACAACATTGATAATTGCCTTTTGCCTAGGGGAAAGTTTCATCGTCTCATTCATATATGCCTATCGTCTCATAATGAGACGATATTTGCAATTACTGGGTAAGAAATATGACTATTTTAGAAAGAAAAAGAGATTAATTTGAGTTTGAGGTAAAATATACTTGTTAGCTCCAGTAGCTCAGTTGGATAGAGCAACACACTCCTAACGTGTAGGTCACAGGTTCGATTCCTGTCTGGAGCACTTTATTTTAGATCGAGGGAGATGAGATTTTGTTGGTCTGGTTTTTGATTGAGGTTGGTGAGGATGATGAGGCTGTTTCCGTCTGGTGATGGGGTGGAGAAGGACTCGATGATATTGGTTTCAATGATGGTGGTGAGATTAAGACCGTCGTATTCTACAATATCGATTTTTTCTGGACTGTTGATGATGAGGTGGTCTGAGTCTGGGTACCAAGATAGATTGGTGGTTTGGCGAGAGTCTGTTTGATTTTTGAGTTCTTGAATGAGGTCGAGAATATTGTCGCTGAGAGGTTCTGTTTGAGTAGGGGTTTGGTCAGCTGAGTTAGTGGCATTGTTGGAGCTGGTGGGGGTAATGGGGGTGGCTAGAAGAGTCTTTTTAGTTGTGTCAGAGTTGAGAACAAAAGAGAGGTGATAGTTGGTACCTTCTTTGAGGTCATAGAGATATGTTTGGTTGGTGGTGAGGGTTCTTTGTTCAGGGGTGGAGTTAATGTTGGGCAGGTCAGAGCCGATGGTGTTTTCAGGTAGAGTTATGTCTTGAGTGGGAGTGTAGAAAACCTTTTCTTGGTTAGGGGAGAAATAAACGTTAACACTGTTTTTAGAAAGGATTTCTTGCATGAATTCAGGAAGTTGATTAAAGGCGGGTTGGTCCATTTTTTGAAGTTGTTCTTGCCATTGGGAGAGAAGAAGTGAGAGGCGGACAGTGCTGTCGTTAATGTCTCTGGAAGGGTTAAAGTTTTTGGTGTTGAGTAGGTGGGAGGAGGTAATGGTGTCGTTCTGAGTAAAAACAGAAAGGATTTGATTACCTTCAGGAGACCAAAGTAGGGTGGCTTGTTCATAAGGGAATGAGTTGAGATCGGTTAGTTGGGTAAGGTTGGAACCACCAAGGAGGTTGTTGTTTAAAGAGAGGGTGTAGAGACCATTATCATCTGTAAAGGGGGCATCGGTGATGACAAAAGCAACTACGGTACCATCAGGGTTAATAACGGTGTTTTGGGCTTGATAGAAGGTTAAGGGAGTGGTGGAAAGAATAGTGGGGAAGAGACGGGCGGTGGCGATGGAAACTAGTTCTTTTTTGATAGGGATGTCTTTTTTCCAAGGATGAAATCCAGGTTTGGTGATTTCTACTTGATATGTTTCTGGATTAAGGTAGAGGGTGTCGTCGGTGGTGGTGGTGAGGCGGTCATTGATGAAAACTTGAGCTTGTTTGGGGTGAGAGGAGGCGGCTAAGAGACCAGTACTGTTAAAATTTTTGTTTTGTAAACTGGGGCGATAGCCTTTAGCAAACTTGATAGCTATAAAGGTACCGAGAGCAATAAAAGCAATGATGGCTATGTTGACGAGAAGACGATTTTTTTTCTGGCGTGACATGTTAGCGATATTATATCAATTTTAGGCTGTTTTAGTTGATAATCAGGTAATTTACAGTAGTGTCTTGATTGACGGGGTAGTCGAGGTGAATGGTGAATGATTGAGTATCTGGGTTGAGTGTAGCCCAGTACTTAGTGGCTGGGGAGTAGTCAGAGGTAAAGGTGGCGATGATTTGGGAGAAAGGAGTGAGGGTATGGTTGTTGATGGTGATGGTTTTTTCTCCGGCCGGTAAGACTAGTTGACCAGAGGAATCGGTAAGGTTGAGTTTACTGAAGTTGGCTTGACCGGTGGCACTGATGCTGGCGACTGGAGTACGAGGATCAATACCAAGATTAAGAGAAGCTGAAGAAGTGGATAGTTGAATGTTTAGGTCCTGATTGTAGGAGGCGATGATGGTGCCGAAGCCTGAAGGCTCACTAAGTGTAAGTTGCCCCGCCACAGTAGCATTCTGTGCAGTTAAGTCGTAGATGGTAGAACGGAGGGATTCTAGATTTTGGGCCATGATAGAACCGGTAACCCAGAGATCTCCGTTTACAGTCACCTTTCCATCAGGGGAAAGAGTCATTAGTCCAGCTAGTAAGTTAATAGGTGCATTAGCAAGTGGCTGTATATATAGAGTGTCGTCTAGGTTAGAAGAGATAGAGGAGGCAATCAGAGTATTACTAACAAGAAGATCATTAAGAATAAGAGACCCATCAATTCCTAAAGCAATATCTCCAGAAACAGTGGCATTAGTAGTATCCAGTAACGACGTGTCTAAAGGATCAGAAGTGTCTTGGGGATTAACTAGATCATCATAGGTAGAGTATCTAGCTTGAATATCTGCCAGAATACTAGAAGCGGTGGCGTAGTTATCAGAAAGAAGATCAAGATCTTGATTAATCTGGGTGATGGTATCACCTTCAAGACTGTCAGCATAGAGAGTACCAGACACAGAAGCATTACCTTCAACCAAGAGAGTACCAGGAGTAGCAGATGAAGTAGAAGTAAGATCAATGACAATATCTGATGAAGCTAGAGGAGAGATGAGATCTGTT
>Ga0222658_1000566_pt1 | contig 19583 bp, 21 predicted proteins | sample AntAcemetagen476_FD_179830 | JGI IMG/M metagenome (GOLD analysis project Ga0222658, IMG submission 179830) | Saline water microbial communities from Ace Lake, Antarctica - #476 | ecosystem: Environmental > Aquatic > Non-marine Saline and Alkaline > Saline | place: Antarctica: Ace Lake... | reverse complement strand
CAAGTCGATTTACCGATTGACAGAAATTCTGCTATTTTTTTGGCAGCTTTTCCTCATGAATTTAGAAAGTCTGAACACTTGGGGGGTAGCTTGAATTTAGGCGGAGAAGAGTCAGATATTTGTTATGTTGTTGATATTAAGAAGGATTTGCCGGCTTTTGATATGTCTCTTTATGATTTGTTTGCTGAGGGTTTAACAAATAAGCTTAATAAGACAATTGCTGGGACCTTTTATCGTGCCGGAGGAGACGATGAGTTAGAGCTTCGAGCTAGACAGCTTGCGCTTTATGGTTTTTTTGTGGATGGTAATTCTGATAGATTGAATGAGTTTGGTAAGTTGCCAGATGAGTTGAAGAATAAATTCGAAGGACTTAGAGAAAAAGTTTTAGGATATACAAGTAATCATGTTTGTAATTATTGTGAGAATGCAGTGACTGCCCAGGATGTTGTGGATGATTATAAGTCCATGAATAATTCTGGGAGTGCTGTTTGGGAATTATCTAATACCTCTAAGTCGAAGGAGGGTTTGCCTGAAAGAATTGATAAATTGGAGATTTTGTGTAGTGAGCCTATTTCTAAGGAAAGAATTGGGAGGATAGAATGAATCGAGAAATATCAGGGACAATAGATAGTGAAATGGAATATCAAGATAAAATCTTTTTTGTTGGAGATGGAAGTAGAATTCCTCTTTCTCAATTCTTAAGGGAGGAAAAGATAAGACGTGAAGAAGATCTTGGAAGGCGAGTTACTTGGAAGGAGATGGATAAAATTTGTGGAGTTAAAAAAATTAGCGCATATGCTTTAAATAATACTCAAGGTCATCCAAATAATCCAAAGTTACCTAATCTAATAAAAATAATTAATTCACTTAGTAAATCAGAAAGTGATTTTGAATTTCCTAGAAATTTAAGAATTGATGTACCAATTACTGAACTAGGTATCGAAGAGTATTGGAGTGCTATGAGAGGGTTAGGTGATTATTTATTACAAGTTAATGAAAATTTACCTGCGGGTAAAATTCAAAAGCTTTCTTGCCCAGCCATAAAGAGAATAGCAGGAGAAAGGTTTTACAGTAGACATGGGAGAACTAAAGAGCTGAGAGAGCAAATGATAGCTGAATTAAACAGGATGGATGATGGAAAATATTCTAGCTTGGAATTGCAAAATCAGGTTCAGAATAAGCCTAATAAATTAAAAACATGGTCTAATAATGAGGTAAATTTGCTTACAGATATTTTATTGGATTTTGTTGAGAATAATGCTCATGGTAAATATTTGCCTAAAGGAGTTTATAAGTCGTTGTTTGAAGAATTTAAAAACTTGGGATTTGATCGGACATATAATGCCGTAGTGGGTAAGTCTAGGGAAATTTGGAAAGGTGTTGGCAAGACTATGACGTTTACTAGGGGTAGTCCTGAGTCTTATCTTAAAAGTTTAGAAGAAGCTATTGAGGATTCAGTTTCTGATTTAGCTTTGGAGGAAGATCAAAATATTATTGAAACAGGAGATGTTAAAAAATATTTAGAAAATAGTTCGTATGGACATCAGGCATTAGTTGCTTACCTTATGGACCCTGTTAATTATAAAACAAAGTTAGGAGAAGATGCAAAACTTGTATCAGTAGATTTTCATGATTTTGATACACCTTCGCAATTATTTGAAGAACATAAAGCTAAGTTGGAAAATTTGGAAACTACTCCTAATGATGAGGAAATAAAAGAAATTGTTGATGGATGGTTGAGGGTAGACATGTTATTTAAAAATTCTGATGGGCATTACTCAGTCGTGGAAGTTAAGCAAAATGCGGTTAATTCAGAAAATTATGATAATGCTGACAAGTCCAGACAACAAATTGCTGCCTATGTTGCAGTTGTTTCAGATAATATTAAATATGTGAATGCCACTACTTATGGAAAGCCAATCTCTGAAAAAGTTAGTGGAATTTTAGCTGCGCACACTGTTTCAGAAGATTTGGAGGACTATTTATCAAATCAGCAGGATAGAGGATTAGTTATTATTCCTCGAGAAGATGTTTTAAGATATGTCGGAAGTTTTCAGCCTAAAGCTAGTAATGGGGAAATTATTGAAATTAGTTCTAGGACAAAATCAAAAACTTTGGAGGAAGTTGTTTAAAATGGTAAAGAAAACTTTTTTTAAAAATAGAACTGAAGCGCAGATTAGAAATTTACCTATGCAAGAAAGGTCTGGTTCGAGATTGGTTTCGAAAATAAAAGATTTAGCAGAGGATGCGTCATTAGTTATTACTAGAAAGCTTATTCCTGAGAGTTATGGGACTCCTTCCAAATTTAAAAAACATGGTGGGGAAATGACTTTAAGAAGAGCTGAGAGTGCTCACGAATTAAGAGAAGGGAGAGTTGCTCCGATTAAGTTTAGGGAAGAAGCTTTTAATGATTTACAAAAAGAATATCAGAAAACTGGAAATGTTCCTCTTTTTTCTGGATATACTTTTCGTCCTCCGAGGGGTGTTGTTGATCAAGTTTTAAGAAAGGTGGCTCTTGTTAGCTGTTTAGATGCGGCTCAATTGATTGCGTATGCAAATCAGGTTCCGGGTGTTGATATGCCATTAAAAGATTATGATGATTCGAAAATTTCTGCGATAGAGGGTGGAAGTTTTGTGATTCAGGTTCCTTCAAGAACAAAAAAGCACTCGAGATGGGATATTGGTTTAGAAGGTGTGGCAGTTTTAGATAATGATTGGAAATATGTTGTTGCCCAGAATATTGATAGTGATCATGCTTGTGGTGAGAAAAGGTATAATCGAGAGTTGCGATTTAAGAACTTACCCAATCGTGGGAAAGAACGGGCGGAGAAGTCTAAGGTTATTCAATTTTGTCCTCACGATATTGCAGCCTATATGACTTTGGTTAATAAATATTGGAATCAAGATAAAAACTTAGTTCCGCTTGTTGCAAGTCAGTTTGCTATTCCTACCCAAGAGACAGTTGATTTTTATCAAAAGCTTAGGAATAATACACTAGTTGAATATCAAACTAAGTCTGGAAAAGTTGCAACTCGTTCAATGAATCAGGCCGAATTAGAAACAATGCTTTGGGGACTCGTGGCGGTTGAAGGGCACGATAAAACGTTTTTTGCAACTAAGGATATTAAGGAATATGATTGGAATATTTCAGGAGAAAAATGACTAAGCAAAAAATTTCTATTACAATTGATAAAGAGTTTATTGTATTAATCGAAGATATCGTAAAGAGTGGAAAATTTAGAAATAGAAGTCATGTTCTGGAATTTGCCCTAAGTGGATTGATGGGAAAAGAAAGGAGTGTGGCTTAAAATGAATAAAACAAGAAGAATGTTGGAAATTGAAGTAGCTATTGGTGAACCTTTAGAAAATTATTTGCAGAGGGAGTATTTTGAAGAAGGTTTGAGTGGTAGTGGAATTGCTGAGAATCTTGGAGTCGGAACTAGTAGTGTTCATAGATATATGGAATATTTAGGCATTGAAAGAAGAACTTTATCCGAATCTCGTAAAGGATATAAATGTTCAGAAGAGCATGTAGAAAGAATCAGAGAATCAAATAGGAGAAGAGTGTATTCAGAAGAAACAATAAAAAAGATGGCTGAATCTCAAAAGGGAAAAACACCTTCAGAAGAAACAAGAAGAAGACTTTCTGAGTCACGAAGGGGGGAAAAGCATTGGAATTGGAATGGGGGAACTTCTCTTTTTCGGTATTCTCCTGAATTTTCAATAGCTATGGCTCCATATATCAGAGAGAGGGATGATAATTCATGTCAAATTTGTGAAAAAACAAAAGAAGAAGAAGGGAGGGAATTAAGTGTACATCACATTGATTATAATAAAAAAAATAATGAAGAAGAAAATTTAATTACTTTATGTGTTAGTTGTCATGGTTCCACGAGTAATCCACATAGAGATAGAGAAACCTGGACAGAACTTTTTCAAGAAAAGATTGGGGATATTTATGGTTCCATGAGTTCTGGTAGGTGTGCCAAATTGTTGGAGTATAAAGAAAAATTGGAAGGGAGATTAGATAGGAGTGTTGCGTAAGATTAAAAGAGAAATAAAATGTTTAAGTTAAGTGGATGCTGGTAAATATATATCAATTATAGAATGTAAAGAGTTGTGGGAAAGATAACCTTCTTATGGTGAGCCTTCTTCATTTTGCTTTTAATGAGGCTAGAATTAGTGCATTGAAGAAGTAAATGCTTTTATTCTGGGTGGATTTATTGATCAAGTTATAGATGTAGAAGAGTAAGTTTTTATAATCATTTTTGTTTGGTTTATTGAGGTTAAATATGAAAATTGAAGAGAAGTTTCAAAAGGCTTTAGATAAGTTTGTTGAAAAAACTAAGGGAAATAAAAATGTGGTAGGTATTTTGGTTACTGGTAGTTTTGTTCATTCTGTTTTACATAAAAATTCGGATTTGGATGTATTTGTTATTACGAAAGATTCAGTTATTAGGGAAAGGGGGAATACTTGGATTGATGGGGTTGAAGTCGAATATTTTATGAATCCAATAAAGCAGATAGAGTATTATTTCAAGGAGGAGGCTGGAAAATATTGGAAAGTTCATAAGGAGTATGATTTAAAATGAAAGCTGAAGAAAAAGAGGCAAAAGAAAATTATGACAAATCTGCTAGAGGGTATCATAGTTGGAGAACTGTTGAAAATCCGGATGGTTGGTTTTATAATGAGCTTTTAGAAATGCCTGCTACTTTGAAATTACTTGGAAATGTTAAGAGCAAAAAGGTTTTAGATTTTGGTTGCGGTACCGGGATATATGCGAAACTTCTTACTCAGAAGGGTGCAAGCGTTAAGGGATTTGATATATCTCCAGCGATGATAAAGATTGCTAAAGAGGAGAATCCTAATTTAGATTTAAAAGTTGGTAGTGGTTACGATATTCCGTTTAAGGAAAAGTTTGATATTGTTTTGGCGTCTTTGGTTTTTCATTATTTTAAGAATTGGGATAAGATGTTTAAGGAGATAAAAGGAATTTTGAAAAAGGGTGGAATTTTAGTTTTTTCTACTAATAATCCGGTTTATGATTCTAGGGAAAGGATTAGTATTAAGAATAAAGAGGTAAGCGTTTTTGGAGATTATTTTCATGAGGGTAAGGCTTATATTTCTTGGAAGGATGATGATGGTAAGGAAATGAAAATGACGTTTTACCGTAAGACATATCAAAGCATAATTGAAACCATTTTGAATAATGGGTTTGAAATTATTGGATATAAGGATTGCTTTCCTTTAAAAAAAGCTAAGAAATTGTTTCCAGATGACTATAAAGAATATTCAAGGAAGCCATTTTTTACTTCGTGGAAGGTGAGGTTAAGATGAAAGCCGAAAAAATAGAAAAAGAAATAGAAATGATTAAGGAGAGGAATAGAAGGGTTGAGTTAGATAAGGAGTGGGAAACTAGTTTTTTCCGTAAAGTTTTAATTGCAGTTTTGACATATTTGGTAGTTGTTGTATTTATGTGGGAAATTGGGGTTGAGGATTTTTTTTTGAATGCAATTATTCCTACTATGGGTTTTGTTTTGTCTACTTTTAGTTTGTCTTGGGTAAAGAATTGGTGGATTGGCGATAAAAAATATCGATAGGTGAAAAGTTGGTAGTTAGTTTTTGATTATATGTTGATAGGTGGTTTTTTGTTTAGGGGCGATATATCTATTAAATTAAAGAGAAGAAGGATTAACATATTATTATGTTATACTCTCTAGTAGTAACATTTAAATAGTTAATTCTCCTCATATATATAAGAAAAATGAGTGAAAAAACTGTATTTGCGCGTGAAGATTTTGAGGAAGTTGCCGATAGGTATAATCTAGGATCTGTTGAGGGAGAGCCAGTTCTTGAAAAAGGTGGGCTTGTTAATTATAATTTTTGTGTTGATACATCTTCTGGAAAATATATGTTTAGAACAACAGGTGGTCTTTCTGACAATAAAGTAAGTAGAAGGAATTTGGAGCATGCAGTAACTGAACATTTGAGTAATTCTGATTTTCCTTATGAGTCTCCAGTTTTTTTAAGTAATAATAATAATGAGAAAATTACAAGAATTGGAGAAAAAACATTTGAAGTATATAAGAGAGTTTTGGGGGAAGCTGGATCTTCGAGGGGTGGGGAGGATGCTAATGAGAGCATAAGAATGATAGCAGAATATCATAAGGCTATGAAAGATTTTTCAATGGATTCTGTTTCAGATGATGCTCCTGCAAAATATGATGAAAGTGGATGGATAAGGAATGAATGGGAAAAGATTCGTGAAAAAGTTCAAAATCCTAGTAATAGTGCGGATGAATTAATTAGAGATAAAATAGATAAAATTATTGGAGCTTACGATTTAGTAAAAAACACGGCAACTCCGAATAGACCTAATATTTTTGTTCATGGAGATCTTCATCCTGGTAATATGATTTATGAAGATGGTAAGATTACTGGTTTGATTGATTTTGGAAATACAAAATGGGGAACTAAGGAACAGGATTTGTATAGGGTTGCAGACTGTGAACCAGAAGAGTTTTCTTCGAGAATAGAAGAGTATAGAAAATTTAATAATCTCGATGATAATGAAGCTTCAAATGTTTTACCGGAAAGTATAATGCATAGACTTGGTGCAATTAGATGGGCCTATTCTTCAATGAAAAAAGATCCTGGAAAACGAGATGAATTATTAAAAGGAATGATTGGTGGATTTGAGAGAGTAGTTAATAATTATGAGAAAAGCTTATCTGTTGCGGCATAGTAATATTTATCATTGGGTATAGTTATAAAATTATTTTTGTTTGGTGAGTTGTTTGCTGACCTAACATATCCATCTTTACAAATTTTTTTTAGTTGGGATATTTCTTTACCGAGTGACTTATGTATTTCATTTTTTATTTAGCAAATATTTGTTTTGGTTCTTGGTAAATTAATATATCTTCGTGAAATCTTATTATATCGTTGAATTTTTCTTTTATTTTTTCCATTGTTTCATAATGTTTTTCTAGACTTTCTATTTCAAACATTATTTCAAGATCCCAGGGGGCGAAGGTTATTATTATATTTATGGTGTTTTTTATTTTTTTACAATAATCAATGAATTCTTTTTTCTTTTTTTTGTTGATGTTTTTAAAATATATGAAAGATTTTGTTGTTGTGAATCCTAATTCTTTGGAATTAAAGAGACACTTATATCCTTTTATTATATTTTCTTTTTCCATTTTTTTTATTCTATAGGCAACTTGATCTATTGTAAGATCGGTTTCGTGTGCAATGTTAACGATTTTTTTTCTAGAATTATTTAAGATGGATTTTATGATTTTTTGATTTGTTTCGTCTGATTTTATTTTTTCTTCTTTTTCTCCAAAGTCAAATTCAATTATTTTCGATTCATCAGAATAAAGCCATCTTCTGTTGTATTGAATATTTTCTCTTGAGATTGAAAGCTCCTTTTCTTGGATAAATTTACTGAATTTTTCTAATATTTTATCGTTTGCTTCAAAAAAATCTTCTATTGTTTTTGCCCATATTCCGAAAATTAAATCCCATCTTCCCCTGCATTTACCTATCCAGAATATATCTTTGTTTTTTTGCAGGAACTCTACCAAATTCTCATATTTTAATTTTGATATATCATGCAATTTTAGATAAACTTTGTATGCAGTTTGATCGAATCTATAGGTTGCGGGAACTGTGTGAAATTTTAGTATAATTTTTTTATCTATTAGGTTATTTATTCTGTAATGGATTACTTCTTTGCTGGTTTTTAGTTTTTTTGCCAATTCTGTTAATGATATTCTAGAGTTTTTGTCTAGTTCAAATAAAAGTTTTTTATCTTTTAGATCTGGTTTATATGTCATATTGCAATAAAGTTGTAAATTCTTTATAAATATTCCGTTTTTGTTAAAAGTTTTATATAGTAAGTTTAATATATACGCAATTGGATACTATTGTAAGGTAGTAAAAACCAGAAAAAATAAAATGGAAAATAAAAATAAACAAAAAATGAAAACGGAAGAAATTCCTTTTGAGGAGATTCAGGAAATAGCACAAGATGTTATTGGTGATCGTGGGTCAATAGAATTGCCAACTTTGGAAGAAATTAGTTGGGCTTTTCCAGTAGGGGGTAGAGAGAGAGTTTATTATTATAGAGATGGTTATATGGATAGAATTCCCAATACTCAGGAAGGAAGTGCATTAAGTGAGATTATGACTTTTAAGAATTTTTCTAATATTTTGGATTTTTTTACTGAGGGCGTAACTTCTTTAAGTGGGTGCTTGCCCATTCATACTCTTTCTGTCGGGGACGCTGAAGATGGAGCCTATATGGTTTATCCATATCTTGCGAAAAGGGAAAAAAAAGAAGGAGAAGAAGGTACTTCTTATTATTGGGATAATATTTCTTCGGATTTAGTTGATGCTGTTATCAGAGTTGAAGATACTGGAAGAGGTAAGCTTTTGGATTCATCTGGAGAAATTATTGAAAAACTAGGTAATAATGCTTATGTAGATTCTGATTTAACTAGACAGTATTTGGAAAATCTGAGAGATGCAGTCAATGTTGGTAAAAAATATTTTAATAGTATTAGAGATTTATCTAGTCGTAGTAAGGATTATTCTCAGCTTGTTGTTGAGGAGAATCCTGAGAGTTGGAGACAAGGAGATGGATTTGAGTTAGCTCATGGTTCTAGAAAGGAACCTGGAGTAGATCGTGGGGAGGTTTTGCTGAATAATGGAAAAAGTTTGGATTTAAAGGCGGGTGAGGATAATATTTGGAGAGGTGTCGATACTTCTTTGTTGAAAGAATATGGAGAAAATAATATGCTTTGGAAGTTGGTTCCGGGAAAAGTAAAATGAGTGATTCAAATGTTTTTTGTAAGACTGTTGCAAAAAAAAGGCTAGACTTGAAGAGTTGGCAAAAAAACCAATTGAGAGAAGATTTTTACACCATACAGTTATGGGGATTCCTCATAATATTAGGAGTTCTGCGGCATATTCAATTGTCAAGAATGGTTTAATGTATGGAAGAGATCGGGAGGGTAATCCTGAGGCCGCATTGGGAGATGCAAGTTCTTTTTTTAATGATTCTTCTGGAGTTTATGCTTTAGATAGTTCTTTTAATAGCTATAGGGAAGGCAGTGACACTAGACAAATGATGACTTTGATTCTGGACCCGAAAGTTTTAGATAGTGAGCAGTGGGCTAAAATGGGAATAGAGAGAAAATATTGGAGCACAAGTCCATATTGTGGAGAGGTGAGTATATCTAGTTCTATTTCCTCAGATGATATTTTGGGAGCGATTGTTCCAGATGAGGGGCATAATGAATTATATAATTTTCAAATTAATCCAGATGAGGATTTAGCTAAGCTTGAGAAGTTAGATAAGGAAAGATATGCTTCTTTTGAAAGATATAAAAAAAAGGGTAGTATTCTGGAATGTGTCGACAATAGTAGAGTCGTTGGAGTTTCTTCGTTTTATCGAGGGCTTATTTGGGGTATGAATGATTTTCCAGAAAATGCATTTCCTGTTTTTAACGGTTTTTATTCTAGCCATTTTCCTTATAATTCTGGGGCAGGTTTAGATGTAGTAAATAAAGATACAGAAATACCATTGGAATATTATCTTGCTGGTCAAATTTTTCCATTAACTAGTGAGGCTCATTTGAAGCATGTATCCAAGGATATGATTAGTAAAGCTGGGAACTCTCCTAGAGAAGTTGGGCTTATTTTTAGAGGAATTAACGCTGGTCTTTCTCCAGAAAAAATTTTAAATAGAGAGCTTACTCCTATGGAAAGAGCGCAATATGATGCAATTAGTTTTGAAGAAGCGGGTGCGGTAGAAATTCAAAGTTCTAATATTGATTCAGATCGTGAGGGTTCGATTGGGATAGATCCTGTTAGTTGTTTTGATATTCCTGCTGAATGGGGGAAGTGGGAAGATTTAGATGTGTATCAAAGAAGGGAGATGTTTTTGAGTGATAAAAATGAGTAAGCAAAAAATTTCTATTACTATTGATGAGGAGCTTATTGGATTAATTGAAGATATTGTAAAGAGTGGAAGGTCTAGAAATAGGAGCCATGTTTTTGATTTTGCTTTGAGTAAATTGATGGAGAATGAAAAATGAGTGGATCAAAAACATATGAGGATGAGGTTAAGCAGAAATCTAGAGAAAAGCAAAGAGAATTTATTAAAAATAATCTTTTAATTAAAAAGAGGACTAAAGATATTAGAGTTGTTTGTTTTCCGGGTGCTGAAGTTGATGGCGAAGAAGCAATAGAGGTAAAAGAAGTTTATGATAAGCTTGGAATTCCTAGGGAAAATATTATTGGACTTGAGGCAAATTTGGAGCGAGCAGAGAGGCTTCAAAGAGTAGATTTGGGTATTGTAGTTAAGCCTCAGATGGATTTAGATTTTTTTAGTAAGACAGATAAGAAATTTGATATTATTAGTCTTGATTATACTGGTTATAGAGATGAGGCAAAGTGGCAGGCTCTTCATCAGATTGCGGGGAATCAATTGCTTGATGGTCATGGGATTTTGGCTACAAATTATTCTGCAAAAAGAGAGTCAAGGAAAAATCAAGGGCAAATGGTAGCTTTGCAATTGGATTCTTTTGTAAATAATAAAAATATGGATGGCGGGGAGGATATTATTAGTGAATTAGCTGAAGCTTATGAAAATGGAGATAAATTAGATTTATCTGAACTTAGAGATAATTTAATAGAGAGAACTTTGATGATTATGAGAATGGGAAAAAGTGCTTTATTTCCTATTGATATTTTAAGTACGCATCCTTTTCATGAGGGTATTCAAAAGGAAATGGAAAGAATAGAAAGAGAAACTAGAGAAAAGGGTCTTGACGGTGATAGTAATTTTATGTTTAAAAATAGGTATGAATCTGGAATGGGAAATAAAGGAGTTAGTCATTTTCATTCTTTTTCTAATAGGAGTGCAAACATGGAAGCTTTAGCTTATCATATAGGAAAAGCCAATAATATTTCTGCTAATTTGTCTAATTTTTTTGTTCATTATTTGGTTGATATGGATATGAGGGCCCAGTTTCCGAGGTCTGTTGAGAGATATAGTTATACTAGTAATAAAAATACAAATATGGAAATGGATTTGATGGCGTTTACTCCTGCGTCTTTTATTTATAGGGCTATTAATAATGAAGTTTTTTATGATCCTAAGAATGGAAAGATTAGAGTTTTGAGAATGAAGGGGGGGAAGTTATTAAGGGAGGCTGATAAAATTTATGCGGGTAAACATATGGAGATACCTGAGAGAATTTATCTTGGATCTTCGTTTGTTCATCCAGGTAAAAACAAGAAGAAAAAAAATGAAATTAATGGTAGAGGATTGGAGGTAATTAGTAAGGATGGAGCTGTTGATTTACTTAAGAGTGGGGTTGAGCCAAAGGAAATAATGGAATGCTATAGTGGCTTTAGTATTAATCAGCTTGCCGCATATAAGGCTCATTATGTTACAATGGGTAAGGAATATACTTCCGATAAGTAAGATTTATTTTGTAATTTGTAATCTTTACTTAAAAATGCCCGAGAGAATATACGTTGGAGCTTGGTGGAAATTTTTGAAAGAGTTTAAAGAATTAAGGTGAAGTTTGAATAGAAGAAAAATGAAAGTTTAAAAGAAGTATAGAATTAATTATGGTTTTTATTGAGTTAAAAAATGAATTATATTTGGATTAGATAATTGTTATATTTGTCTAGATTTTAATTTTTATCTAGTAATAATTTCCAAACTATCTCGATTTTGAAGTTTGTAATCTTTACCTAGAATCATTTTTGTTTTTGCGTTTATTGCTTTTATGAAGTTTTTTCCGAAGTCGGTGTGCAAATAATATGCGAAGTCTAGAGCAGTTGAGCCACCGGGGAGTAAAAAGCAGTCTGGTAAAATGTTTCCTTTTGAATCACCTAGTTTATTTGCTGAACCTGGGAAAATTGCTAAGTATCCTAATAGTTCAAAGATTGCTTTGTTCATAATTTCTTGGACTCCGGTTCCGGTTTCGTATTTATCTAACACATTGTTTTTTATTTTATTTAGTGCTTCTAGTTGTTTTTCGTTTAGTTCTTTATTTGTTTCGAAAGTTGTTTCTCCTGGAATGTATTTTATTAGTTCGGCTTTTGCTGCTTGCCTGAGTGCTAGTTCGGAATCTGCTGAGCAAGGAATTATTATTAAGTTTGGAAATTCTGTTTTGATTTTTTGAAAGTTTTTTTCTCCGGATGCGATATCTATTTTGTTTGCTGCTATAATCATTGGTTTACTTGTGTGTCTTAATTCACTTGCAAATTTCATTATTTGTTCTTTGGTCCAGGTTGTTGGTTTTTCAGGTAGGTTTAGTTTTAATAGAACATCTTTTACTTGGTTTTCATCCACCTTTAATCCTGAAAATTGTTTTGCTATACTTTCTGATATTTTTTGATTTTGCATCTCGGTTGTTCTTGCAAATGTTTTCCATACTTTTATCATAATATTGTAGTACCAATTATTTAATTCGTCTTCTAGGAATTTTATGTCTAATGCGGGATTGTGGTTTTCTGTTGGTTTTCCTTCTATGTCGGTTGTTCCGGAAATGTCTACTATATGAATAAAACAATTTGCTTGTCTTAAATCGTCTAAGAATTGATTTCCTAATCCTTTTCCTTCTGATGCTCCTGGAACTAATCCTGCTACGTCCATTAGGTCGATTGGGACGAATCTTTTGTGATTTATACAAAATCCGTGATTTGGGTTACATTGAACTCCGAATTCTTTGTCGATGCAATCTACTTTTACGTATCCTACTCCGTGATTTGGTTTTATTGTTGTGAACGGATAGTTTGCAATTTCTATTTCTGCTAGCGTTGCCGCTTTGAAAAAAGTTGATTTTCCTACGGATGGTTTTCCTACAAGTCCAATTAGCATAGAAAAACAATTAGAAAAAGCTTTAAATATGTTAGTAAATTCGGAATTTAGTAGAAGAATCTATAGCTTTTTAGTTATTAAGTTATAGAACACGGAAGATCCTATAGCTCAGCCTGGTCAGAGCGCTGGTCTTATAAGAGCGTAGTACTCAAAAGGTGCTTTACGTAATCTCATTGGAGAAATCTAAGAGAGCCAGAGGTCCGGAGTTCAAATCTCCGTAGGATCATGGTGCCTTGGCACCATAAAACCTCTACGGAGGTTTGCGAAATTCAACTAGATTGTTTTTTCAAATCCGAGGTTTTACATTTTTTGGAGTGGCGTGGTATTTGAATATTTTGGAGTAGAAAATGTGGGGCCGAGTAGTAGGATTATAATCAAGGGAACCCATTGGTTCCCCTAATCGGTAATTTTATTTTATAATTAGTTTTATAAATATGAATTTCTTGTTATTATTATGAGTAAGGGTGTAAAAAAGAAGGCTGATAAAAAAATTAATAAGAGCTTTTTAAAAAAGTCGGCTGAGAGAAAAGAGGCGTGGCTTAGAATAATTATTGGATTTGTTTCAGGGGTTATTTTACTTATTTGGAGATATTTGATATATGCTTTGGTTGTTGTTAATTGGTTAATTGTTGTTTTTACTGGTGAAAGAAATAAGGATGTTGCGGAGTTCTGTGAGTATTGGAATACAGAGGTTTATAGATTTTTTAGATATATGACTTTTGTTGCAAATGAGAGACCTTTTCCATTTACTTCTATAAAGAGAATTAGTAAATTTGTAAAATAGATTTTTTTGGAATGCAAAAGTTTAAAGAGCATGTATTAATGTAATTTTATGACAAACCTTGTTCGTGAAGTTGCAATTGGCCAAGTTGTTAATATTGCTCCGGAATTTATTACTGATCCTACTCGCAGTAAGGCTAGAGGGGTTGCTCGTTTGCCAGAAATGGGTGCTTATTTGACTGATTGTGGGACAGCAAAAGCTTATACGGCATTTTTTAAGGGTGTTTCTGCTAGTGCTGAATCATTGGGTGTAAAAAGAGAGTCGGTTATTCATTATGCTGATTCTTGGAGTAATGTTCTTTATCTTGATCCAGTTTTAGAAGTTGGAGATAGGCTTTTTGTGGAAGCTATGGAATTTACTGAGAAGGATAATATTTTTTATTCAAAGAAATGGGGTTATAATGCATTCATTGATGGAGTTAGAAATTCTGCTTCTGGAGATACTGAGTTAGTGGTTCATCCTGGTGATTTTTTGGGTGTTTTTGTTTCGGAGGTTCAGAAGAATTATAATTATTTTAAAGCTATTCCTTTGTTGAGAGTGAGTAAAAAAGAGTATGATTTGTTGGAAAATAGAATTGTTAAGCCTTGGGAAAAATATTAAAAAGAGTTGTTTCTTTGTTTTTTTATGAGTTTGAAAAAGAGTGAGTGGATTTTGATTATTTTTAATTTGATTTATTTATTGGCTTTTTCTTTGTTTTATGTTCGGCAAAATAATTGGGAGTTTTTGCTTTATATCGGGGTAATCGTTGTTTTTTTTGTTTTGATTTTAGTTACGATAAGAAAGACGAAGTTGAATAATTTTGTTTTGTGGGGACTTAGTATTTGGGGACTTTTGCATATGCTTGGTGGTGGGCTTATGGTTGGAGATCATGTTTTGTATAAGCAGATGATTTATACTTTTATTCAATCTGGGGAAATGTCAATATTGAAGTTTGATCAGTTTGTTCATATTTATGGATTTTTTATTAGTACGATATTTGGTTATTATTTGTTGTTGCCGAGTTTAGGTAAGAAAGTTAGTTGGAAAGCTGTTTATTTTCTTTTGATTGCAATTGGAATGGGATTTGGTGCGATGAATGAAGTGGCGGAGTTTATAGCTACGTTAGTTATGCCGGAGTCGGGGGTTGGGGGATACGTTAATACGTCGTTGGATTTGGTTAGTAATTTGGTGGGGTCGGTTTTGGGAGTGCTGGTTGTCCATTTTAAACTGAAGAAATAATTTTGTAATCTTTTTCATTTATACTCGTTAAAGAATTTTCCTACGTACCTTTGTACGCCACGAAAATTTTTATACCCACCGGGGTACGAGAATCTCTTCGGAGAACTTTGTCTAAATAAAAAATCTAAGCAAAATTAAAATGAATAAAAAAAGTTTAAGGGAAATTTTTAAAGTGAGTTTTGGGGGTGGAGTTTCCTGGGGGAATGGAAAATTTTTTATATTATATTTATAAAATAATTGTTTTTAATAATAAAAAAATAAAAATAGGCAACCCTCTCGGGTTGCCAATAATTTGATATACAAATTTAAAATTTGTAATTACAAGCTAAGTAACTTAATTGTCGTATCTGTTGCTGAAAAATTCTTTGCAACGATTACTTGAACTTTTTTTTGTTCTGCTATTTCAAGAAGTGTTCGTGTAACGTTCCCGTCAATTACTAGAATTGTTGGATTGTCACGTGTTCTTCTTAATTCAGAGATTAAAGTTTTAGTTGATACACTTTTAAGTTCTTTTAATGAACCATTTAAGAGGACAGCTTTATTTGTTCCTTCTAATTTCTTAGAAAGTTTTTTTAGCTCATCCGTATCTTCATTGGAAAGCTCTAATGGTTTAGAGGATTCCTCAGAGTTCTTAAAATTTCGTCTAGAGCTTTTATTTCCTTTAAAGAAATCTGCTGCTTTAACTTTTTTTCTTAAGTTTTGCAAGATTTCTTTTCCGGTTAGCTCTTCAACTTCTTTGCCATCTGGTGCCGATGTAATATATGTAACGTCTGCGTTTTCCATTACGTTTTGGGCGATTAAGATTCCCCCTCTGTCACCGTCAACAAATAGAGTTATTTCTTTTGTTTTTGAAATTTCTTTTATTGCTTTTGGAAGCTTTGTTCCATTCATTCCAACAACATTGTTAACACCATTTCTTAATAAATTTACAACGTCTGCTCTACCTTCAACAACTATTACTTCTTTTCCGGATAAGTCTCCACATGGTAGTTTCTCTTCTCCGTATTCAGAAATTTTTTCTATTTTTGCTGCATCTTTAATTTCATTTGAAATTTCTCTTGAATCAGTTGCTCCTTGTATGCTTTGCATTAATTTTTTTGCACGTTCAATAATGTAGTCTCTTTTTGATCCTCGAACATCTTCGATCCTCTCGACTTCAATTTGAGCGTCACATGGACCTACCCTTTCAATTGTTTCAATAGCTGCTGCAATAAGTGTTGTTTCGGATTGGTCAAGTGCTGTTGGAATTTGAATTGAACCTACAGTTACTCTGTCCTTTCTTTCTAGTTCAACTTCGATTCTTCCAATTTTTCCTTCTTTTTGTAAATCTCTCATTTCAAGATCATTACCTAGAAGTCCTTCTGTTTGACCGAATAAAGCTCCGATTACGTCGGGTTTTTCTAATGCACCCTGGGCGTTCAAATTAGCGTGTATCATATATTTTATTGATACTGGACTTATTTTTGCCATTTTATTGTTTCTCCTTAATTTAATTGCTAGATTCTTAAAAGAATCTCTAGAAAAATACTTTGTCGTTTGAACAATGAAGTTCAGTGATTATGACTTTCTCTCAAATGAAATGTGAATGTGATAAATTACCAACTCGGTACTTTTCTAATATAAAATTAAGCCATGAATAGTTTTTAAGTCTTGCGGGAAATTTGTGAAGGCATGGGGTGTTTTAGAAGTGTAAATTCATTATAATATACATAAGAAGAATTCCTAGGATTAGTGCTATTGTTTGAATAATTTTTTTTGTTTGGTCTTTTTCTTGGTGAAGTGTTGGTAGAATATCTACTCCTGCGATGTAAATGAATCCTCCTGCTGCAAGTCCTATGATATATGGAAGAGTGAATTCTAAATTTGTAAAAAAGAAATATCCAATTATTCCTCCGAGTATTGCCATTGTTCCGGATGCTAAATTTAGTATCAATGCTTTTGCTTTTGACATTCCACTACGAAGTAATATTGCAAAGTCTCCTATTTCTTGGGGTATTTCGTGGAGCATAATTGAGAATGTTATTAGTATCCCGGTTTTTGTGTCTATTAAGAAGCTTGCTGCGATTATAAGTCCGTCTAAAATATTGTGGATTCCGTCTCCTATTAGATTAAGGTATGCCATGGGATGTATGCATTTTTCGCAAGTTAGTTCGTGGGAATGGTGCCAATGAATAAATGATTCTATTATAAAAAAGATAATTATTCCAATTAGTACTGGCCATAGTGTGTTTATTTCTTCGAAGCTTTCTGGTATCATATGAAAGAATGCTGTTGCGAGCAAAGTTCCGCTTGCGAAAGCTACAATAAATGCAAGTGTTTTATCTAGTTTCTTTTTCGTTAATAGAAATATTATTCCAATTAATGAGATTAAGCTTACTAGAGTTATTGCTAAAAGTATTTGTATTAGTTCTTGCATGGTTTGTTTAATATATTCGCAATTAAAAGGTTTTGGGAATTGTATTATTTATTATAAGAATGTTTAAGTAACCATTAGTTTTGTTTTTTTTATGGTAAAAGGTGCTAATTTAATGCCAGAAGATGTTCAGAGATTTTTAGGAAAAGATGCTCAGAGTAATAATATTATGGCGGCCCGTATGGTTGCTGAGGTTGTTAAGACTACTTTGGGTCCGAAAGGCATGGATAAAATGCTTGTTAGTTCTACGGGGGATATTGTGGTTACAAATGATGGAGTTACTATTTTGTCTGAAATGCAAATTGAACATCCTGCTGCAAAGATGATGGTTGAGATTGCTAAAACTCAAGAAAGTGAAGTTGGTGATGGCACTACTACTGCTGTTATGCTTGCTGGGAAATTTTTAGAAAATGCTGAGAAACTTTTGGAATCTAAAATTCATCCAACTGTAATAACTAAAGGATATAGATTGGCAGCGAAGAAGGCTCAAGAAATTTTAAATGATATTTCTTTAAGGGTTACTTCTGAAGATGATGAAATTTTAGAACAAATAGCTATGACTGCGATGACTGGAAAGGGTGCTGAGGGTTCAAAGGAAAAGTTTGCTCAAATAATTGTTAAGGCTATAAAGCAGATTGAGCAAGATGGTAGAATAGATTTGGATGATATTAAGATTGAGAAGGTTCAGAATAATGGAACAAATGACACAGAACTTATTAGCGGAATTGTTTTTCCTAAGAGCAAGTTGTCTTTAGATATGCCTTCGAGAGTTGATGATTCTAAGATAGCTCTTGTTAATTTTCCGATTGAAGTTAAGAGCCCGGATATTGATGCAAGAATTTCTATTACTTCTCCTAGTCAGCTTTCTGGATTCGTTGAAGAGGAAGAGCGTGTGATTAAATCTATGGTGGAATCTATTAAGTTGAGTGGCGCAAATGTTTTATTTTGTCAGAAGGGTGTTGATGACTTTGCGCAGTATCTTTTAGCGAAGGAGAATATTTATTGTTGTCGTCGTGTTTCTCGGTCTGATTTGGAAAAGTTATCCAAAGCTACCGGTGCGAAGATTGTAAGTAATTTGAATGAGCTTTCTAGTCTTGAGTTGGGCGAGGCGAGAAGTGTTGAAGAGAGAATTTATGGAGATGATAAAATGACTTATGTTTGTGGTTGTAAAAATCCGAAGTCGGTTACTATTTTGATTCATGGAGGAAGTATTCATGTTATGGATGAAGTTGAGCGTGCGTTTATGGATGGGCTTGGGGATGTTAGTTCTGTTTTGAAGTCTGGGCTTGTGGTTGCTGGGGGTGGGGCGGTTGAGATGGAGCTTTCTTGTCGTCTTCGTAATTTTGCAAAATCTTTTAGTGGTCGTGAGCAGTTAGCTATTTCAGAATTTGCTAGTGCGTTAGAATTTATTCCTGCGACGTTGGCCGAAAATGCTGGGCTTGATCCGATTGATGTTTTGACAGAATTAAAAGCTACTCATGAAAAAGGTGAAAAGAATTTTGGAATAAATCTTTTTACAAATAGAGTTGAGAATGTTTTGTCTGCGAAAATTATTGAACCATATAAGATAAAGTCTCAGGCTATTAATTCAGCTTCGGAAGTTGCTATGATGATTTTAAGAATTGATGATGTGATTGCCTCGAAGCCAAATCGTGGTGGAAATATGAATTCTGCGGGTGGGGAATTACCGGGAATGATGAAAGATTTTTAGGAAGAGATTGAGTGGTTGATTAATTATAATAATATTTATAAAGTTTGTTTTTTTATTTTTGTAAAATAATTGGAGTTGTTTTTTCATTACATATTTGGACTAATTGGTTTTTTGCCTCATAAATATCTTCAGCGGCATTTGATTCTAGGGTAATGTTATTGGGGTGGGTTATTGTAATAGTTGTTTGATCCTTATATATAGCTGTGTATGTTTCTTTGGTTCTGGCTGTTTGTGTAAAACCAGGGTATGCGTCTAATTTAGATGTTCCTTCTCCTGTTACTAGGTTGCCCCATAGTGTTCTGCCTTTCGTCATGGCGATGGGATGCAAAGTATATGTTTCTTTCATGGTTTTATTTTAGTATTTTATTATTTAAGTATTGTTGTGGTGGAAATATGATTTTTTATAGCGGCAATTTACCGGGAATGATGAAAGATTTTTAGGAAGAGATTAAGTGGTTGATTAATTATAATAATATTTATAAAGTGTATTTTTTTATTCTTGTAATAATGGCAAAAGAGGTAAAAAATATAGATCCGGGGCATAAATAT
>Ga0222658_1000565_pt1 | contig 19584 bp, 26 predicted proteins | sample AntAcemetagen476_FD_179830 | JGI IMG/M metagenome (GOLD analysis project Ga0222658, IMG submission 179830) | Saline water microbial communities from Ace Lake, Antarctica - #476 | ecosystem: Environmental > Aquatic > Non-marine Saline and Alkaline > Saline | place: Antarctica: Ace Lake... | reverse complement strand
GAACGTTCAGTTAAATCCATAAATTCGACATCTTTCTTAAATTCAAACAAACAATTAATATTTACTTTTTCATCTTTATTTCTATATTTTAAAAATCCATCAGTATTATACTGTGAAGTAATAGTACCAATATTATCATTTTTTGATTTTGCAAATCTACCTAATACAGCATTAAAGTGTCCGCGATAGTTATTTTCAACATCTTTTTCATTTCTTGATGTTTTTAGCGTATCTATAAAATTTCCCATATGGTTATATATTAATATTTTTAGTCTTATTATAATTATACTGCAAAGATACAATATTTTTTGGTATAATTAAATTAATATATAAAAAAAACAAAAAGGCATTAATGAAATTTTTAAAATTATTTGAAAAAATATAATATTTTTTTATGAAGTACATTAAATTTTTTGAAGGATTATATCCAGGTTTTACAACAACATCTACAAATGATACTAATGATTATAAATTAGACAATGTTGATTATACATTAGAAGAAATATCTGATTTATTTAATATTTATAAAAATGAATTTAATAAAGATTATGATATTAAATCTTTAAAGAAAATTATTAAAAAAGATATAGATAAAGATCTATTTAATAAAATGAATTTAAATGCATTTCTTAAATCTTTATCTGTTAATTTAAAAATGTCTGAAGACGATGCTTTAAATTATTTTGATAGTTATATAGAATCTATTCAACGTAGATATAAGAAAATATTTGATAAAGATTATACAAATTACGAAAATCCTGCCTTTAAAGAAGTTAAGAAAATTAAATCTAAATTTAGAAATAAAACATCTTATGATATTTTAGATAAAGAATCACCTGCTTTATATGCTGAATTAACCAAACTAATTCTATGGATAAAAGAGAATAACAAAAAGATTCTTATTACCTTTGATGGTAGAGATACAGGTGGTAAAGGATCAATTTCAAGATTTATATTAAGAAATTTCTTTGCAGCACCTTTGGGTAGAAATATTATTTACCAAGACTTCGGTATACCAACTAAGTGGCAGCAACGCAATTGGTTTCATAGATATGAAAAAGTATTTCCAGAAAATGGTCAAATGGTTCTTATGGATAGAAGTTGGTATAATAGAGCTGTAAATGATCCTGTTATGGGTTATTGTACTGAAAAACAGTACGAAAAATTCATGACTGATGTTATTCCATTTGAACAAAAAATTGCTGACGAAGATATTATTCACATAAAGTTTTGGTTATCAATCAATAAAGAAACACAATTAAATAGATTTGATCAAAGAAAAGCAAGTCCAACTAAATTTTGGAAATTTAGTCCAAATGATTTAAGGGCTGTAGATAAGTGGAGTGAGTTCGATCCTTATATCAATAGAATGTTTTCTGAAACATCTACACCCACAATGCCTTGGGCAGTAGTCAATATGGACGATAAACCATTAGGATGGTTAAATTCATTAAGATATATTCTAAATAAAATTCCTTATGAAAATAAAAATGAGAAAATTTTAAAAGTATATCCAGAAATTATATATGAAATTAAATGAAAAAACTAAAACTATTTGAAGATTTCAATTTCAAAGAAGAAGACTTTGATTACGAAGAAGAAGCACCAAATAAATTTAATAATGATGAATATCTTAAAAAGATGATAATCAAAAAATTGATGGATGATGGATATTATGAAGAAGAAGCTATTGAACAAGTAGAAAATGCTCAAATGTCCTTATTTAATGATATTGTTAAGGTAGTATATAAAAATAATGCTATAGATCACTGGCATATTGAAGATAATAAACTTAAAAATCATTTCTAAATCTTTTTTATCTTTGATAAAGATTTATCCCATTTACTAATTAACACTTCCCTCTTATTATTTAAATCGTCATATTTTGATTTTAAGTCATTATATAAAACATCTTCATCAATAGAAAAATTATTCTTATCTGATATTTTATATCTTTCTACAAAATCTCCATCAGGTATAGAACTGAGAAATAACAATCCTGTATATGGTGTTAATTCATTATCAAATTTATCACAATAAATTAAAACATCATCTGTTACCATACTTTCTACTTCAAAATAAAATGACAATCTATGCATATCTACTCTTATATTAGAAATCTTTTTAATATAAGGTAATATTACCATTTTATCTTTTATTATTATAATATTTTTCATTTTCTTATCCATTCTTTTAAAATGTGTTTTCCATAACAATATGCATTATGAATACCATAATGTTCTTCAAAACTCACTGTCATACATTGATAACCACCAAGTTCATCATCATACCATATTGGTATATCAAATCCTTTTTCTTCTGGTTCTTTATATCCTTCTACTTCGTTAATTTTTTTCATATATTTTATTTAAATAATGGGTGATTTTCTAATAATTCTTTATATGTTGATTTAATACCATCTTCGATTTCTATTGTGTGTTTCCAACCTAAATCATTTATTTTAGATACATCAAGCAATTTTCTTGGTGTGCCATCAGGTTTATCCGTATCCCAAACTATTTCACCTTCATAACCAACAACTTTTTTAACAATTTCAGCAACTTCTTTAATTGTCACATCAACCCCTGTTCCTATATTAACATGTTGTTCATAATCTTCATAATTATTCATACAAAATACTGCAGATTCAGCCATATCTTTAACATGCAAAAATTCTCTCATTGGATTTCCTGTTCCCCACAATTCCATTTGTGGTTTTCCTTTCTTTTTAGCTTCATGAAATTTTCTAATCATTGCTGGTAAAACATGTGAATTTTCTAAATCATAATTATCAACAGATGAACCATATAGATTAGTTGGCATTAATGATATAAATTTAGTATCATATTGGAAATTATATTTATTACACATTGTTATTCCCGCTATTTTAGCAACTGCATATCCGTCATTTGATGATTCTAATAATCCTGTCATTAAATAATCTTCTTTAATTGGTTGAGGACACATTTTTGGATAAATGCAACTTGATCCTAAAAATACCAATTTCTTAACACAATATTCATAAGCATAATGTATAACATTTAATTGAATTTGTAAATTATTATAAACAAATTCAGCAGGTGCTTTTGAATTTCCAATTATACCACCCACTTTAGCAGCAGCAACAAAAACAAATTCTGGTTTATTTTTCTTAAAGAATTTTTTAGTCTTTATTTGATTTGTTAAATCTAATTTTTTATGTGATCGTGTTATAATATTCGTATATCCTTGATTTTTTAACGTTTTTAATATTTCGCTACCTACCAAACCATTATGTCCAGATACAAATATTTTACTATCTTTTTTCATTTTATAAAAATCACCAGTAGCTAATTTACCTAAAAAAACTCCATTTGAATCAAAATCACATCCATGTGTGCCCATATTACCTATATCTTTTTTCATTTTATTTATTTATTTTTTTATTGTTATTGTTTCAAATCTTTCCATAGGTATCTTTGATGCATATATTAATTTTTTATGAAAATATTCAAGCATATTATCTTCTTCTATTGTGGTGGGTGTTTTTTCAACAGAAACATAAGGTGCATAAACTAATCCAGCTTCTAAAAATCCAGGATCAGCAACTATATCATAAGTTGCAAGTTTTCTAACTGTTACTGTACCTCCACCTAATTTTTCAAAATTATCTTTCTCAAATGGAAAACATTCAAATTCTTCTTCATCCCAATCATTAAAAATTTTATCTAATTTATCCATATCTTTTTTCTAATTTTTTTCTCAATAATATATATTTTTCATAAGATATTTTTGCTTTTTTATACTTTTTATATAACCTTAATCTTCTATATCTTATGAAAATTTCGCCCAATTTATTCATATTTTTTAATCTTTTTTAATTCCTTATTCAATTCATCTTTAAAATTTCTATTTAAAAAAATTATATCATTTTCTTTTAAATTTTCCCTTTCAATTAATTCATATCCATGAATTTTTTCTTTCGGACCTTTATTACCCTTTTTACCCCAATACCATTGAGGAATACTATATTGATTTTCAAAAAAGAAAAACCATCTATCTAAAGCTGTAGATTTATCAATATTCTTATCATTGAAAAATTGTCCAATTTTTGGATATTTTCGTGAAAATTTCTGATTAATAATAAAGAAATTCTTTTCCTTATCTTCATCAGTTACTTCCCAATACTTTTTCTTATTGTGAAATATACAATCTATTATTTCTTTAAAATCCATTTAATCTATTTCATTTGATGTTACTATACTCACATTTAATATTAATATTTCTGATTTCAAATTTTCAAGATAAATATCCATAACATTAAAATTATCGTTATCTCTTTTTGGGAAAACAACCCTATAATCACTTATAATATCTTTATAATTATCACAAACTTCACCTATCATATCAGTCATTTTTGTTGGTAATTCAAAAGAACAATTATTCTGTATGCATTCTTTCAAATCATTTTTTAAATCTTGTAATTCATCTTCTTCTTCTTCCCAGTCAAAATTTTCAAAATCTATATTTTCATCCATAATTATTTTATTTTTTTTAAAAATTGTTAAACATTTCCAGATAAACATTTTTATGTTCATCAGATTTATTACCAATAAATTGAAAACCACCAGAACCCTTTTCACCTAATTCTATAAATTTTTCATCAACTAATAATTCAACTATCATCTTTCTTTCATCACATAAATTATCACCCAATCCAATCATTGTGCTTGCACAATTTATTTCAGCTAATCGTTCTATTAATAATTCTATCTTTTTTTCTGGTGGTGAGTTTTTAATTCTTTCTTGTCTTTGTTTTATATATTTATGGTTAGGATCAATCCATCCAGTCATATCACATTTAGATTCATATCTTTTACAAATAATTTTTCTATTTGAAGAATCATGTTTTAAATTGTTAATTTTATGAACACTAACAATTTTATCTTCCATAATACTAATAATATTATTCATATCTCTGTATCTTATAGTGTAGAAATTTCCTATTGTGAAAACTAATCTTTTTTTACCTCTAATATCTCTACAATTAACAAAAAATCCTATTTGAAAATAGTTTTTGATCGATGTGGATACAATCTCATTATTGCGAATAAAATTAATATATACATAATCACCAATTTTTAAATCTTTAACATCCATTTATTGTATAGTTATATTTAGATTTATTGTTTCTAATTTATTTATTGGATTTAAATAGATGTTAATATTACTATTATTGTCCCATCTAACGTCATAATCTCCGATAGCATTAAAATTTTTATAAGTTTCACAGATATCTTTTAATTCATCAATTGTTTCAAAATATGAATTAAAATTGTTATTATAAACACTATCTTTTAATTCACTTTTTAACTCTTCTAATAAGTTTTCGTTTTCATTCCAATCTTCATGAGGGAAATATTCTTTATCTTCCATAATAATTATATGATATAATTATAGAATTGTTTTTTAAATTGTGAATTTTTATGATATTTAAAAGATAATATGGATAAATTTATAGTCAAATTGGTTAGGGTATTTCTTTTATTAACTCAAAACATTTTGGAGATATATTACCAAGTGTGTAATAACCACTATTTCTTAAATTTATGTCACTATAAAGATTGGATATACAATCACCATTTATTTTCCAAATACAATATCCAATACCCTGTTCTTTTTTAATATTTTCTCCGAAATAAACAGCAGTTTTTAAACTATCTGTCAAATAAATTCTTTCTGGATGTTCTGATAATTTATTACCTGTTTTTGGTATAAATCCAATTTTTAATATTTTATTTTTAATTTTTAAAGGAGAAGCATGGTATAAATTTTCAGGAATTTTACCTATTTCCATATCATATTTAGGTTCTAGATAGAGTGCAGATGGTTTTGTATCGTCATTATATTCTTTTATCCAATCAGAACCATTTATAGTATAAGTGGATATGAAATAACCAAGATTATTAAAAAGTGGAATATGATTTTTTAATTCTGATATATCTCCTTCAATATAAATCTCACCATCTTTCTCTATATTTATTATTAAATTTGGAAATCTTTTTCTAATAATATTTACTGACTTTTTTAATGGGTAAGTTTTTATCAATCCTTCGATTATTACAAGATGTCCATTTTTACTATGTTGTTTAAAATTTTCATACATAGAATTATCATCTTTTTCAGATAAAAATTCAATATCTTTAAGATATTTATGATAATTCATTAAAAATAACATTTTATTGCCCATTACATTTGTATTTTGTTTTTTCTTATCTTTTTTAATTAAATATTCAATATATTCCGATCTCGATAGTTTCACTTCTTCTAAGTACTTATCTAAATCATTACACAAATCTTCATTGATTGTTAAATTAACTTGTTTCTTCTTATTTTCTTTCTTCGGTCTTGCCATAATTATTATATCTACAAAATGGAAAAAGTTGATAATTTTAATTTACTATATACTTATAAAACAATGATAAAACAATGAAGAAGATAAAAACAAAAAAGAATATATCTGTTTCTTTAAATCAAGATATATATGATCATTTAGACGAAATGGAAAATAAATCTAAATATGTAGAATACTTAATTTATCAGGACCTTATGAAAAATAGTGTTGTTGAAAATAAAATATTAATTCACCATGATTGTTAATAAATACACAGAATTAATGGGAAATGCTAAAATTTTCAAATATTATAAAAATAAAGGTTATGATATTAAATGTGGTGTATATTTTAAAGTGAAAGTTTCTGATTTAACAAAAGGAAGTCATAAAAAAATCTTATGTAAATGTGATATTTGTGATACTGAAAAATATGTAAAATATCTTAACTATAACAATTATATTAAAAGAGATCCTAATAATCAATATACCTGTAAGATTTGCAATCTGTCGAAAAGAGAAAAAACAAATTTAAAAAAATATAATGTTAAAAATATATCCCAAACCGAAAAAGTAAAAGATAAGAAAATAGAAACAATGAAAACCAATGGCACAGAATTATTCTTATGTAATTGTAATAAAGAATTTAAGGAAAAAATGTTAGAATTATATGGTGTTGAATATACATCGCAAGTACCAGAAATACATTTAAAACAACAAAATGGATATATACTTAAACATTATAATGGACTTCATTATAGAGGTAGTTATGAAAAAGATTTTATCGATCATTGTATAGAAAAAAATATAGATATTGAAAATTTTAAAGGAACAATTGATTATTTTTATGAAAATATAAATAGAAAATATTTTCCAGATTTTTTTATAAAAAACCTAAATCTTGTTATAGAAATTAAATCCTGTTGGACATATGATGTAGAATTAAAACAAAATCTACAAAAAGAAAAATCCACTATAAATAGTGGATTTGACTTCTTATTTATAATCGATAAAGATTATAAAGAGTTCGATAAGTTGTTGGAAATCAATGACTAATCATCGGAGAAATCGAAAAAATCGTCCATTGATTCTTCATCATCAAGTGATATATCTGTTGGTTCATCTTTTGCTTTAGATATTGATTTTTCAGCAAAATCTACTTCTTCACCAGAAAGAACAGCAATTACTTTTTCTACTCTTGATGACATTTCATCATCCCATTCTTTAGCCATGTGATCTTCAATATTCACATTTTCGTCTCTTCCAAGAAGAGTTTCTTTAATTTTAGTTTGCCATCTTTTATCAGAAATTTTACCATCGTCATCAACTTGAATAGCTACGAATTTTTTATTCTTTTCGTTATAAATTTTCATTGGTGATTCGCCAAGAAACTGACTAAATTCATAAGTTGGTAACGCTTTGTTACTACCTGTTCTTGTTTTTTCTTTGATAATTAATCTAAAATCTTTACCGTTTACGAAATCAAAAATATTAACTTTATCACCAGTTAATTCACCTTTTCTTTCGGCTTCGATTTTTTCTTTAATTTGATATCCATATGAGAAAATCATTATTTTACCTACTAAATCTGGATTTTGTTCGTCTTCCATAATCATTACATAACTATAAAACTTAGTTGATCTTCCGATTAAATCGGCTTTTTCAACATCAGCTTGATTGTTTGATTTTGCTAATTTCCAATAAAATGTACATAAGTCACATTTTGGTGAATAATTTTTAGCACATTCATAATAACCTCTTAAATCTTGATGATTTGGTAAGTCAACATAGTGTATATGTTTTTCTATTGCGGCTGGGCCGACCTTACCTTCTCTTGATAAATTTCTAAGAAATCTTATTGTTCCTTTGTAACCTTCGCGAGCATCTTTTGCTTGGTCTAGTGATGGTCTGAAAAGTCCATCTTGGTTTCTCTTTTCTTTGTCTAGAAAAGATAATTCTTGTTGTTGTGATTCGTCAGATCCGTCAAATAGGAAACTGTCGTCTAAATAATCGTCATTTTTTGTTGCCATAAAGCTTTTAATTTTTTTTTGATGAAAGTTAATTTAATTTAATTGCCTTCATTTAATTTAATTTAATTTTACAATATTATTTTAAGCTTAAAATTGTCTTTATTATATATAATCTTAATTCAAAAGTTTTAAAAAAATATACATATCTATATAGTAATTTTTACAGGTCCTCTTTGATAATATCAATCAATTCGTCATCATCAAAATAGTTCATAATCTTCTTTTCATATGATCTATTTTGTTTGATTTTATATCTTAATGTTTGATTTATTACTTCTGAAAAAAATGTTGTGTCCTTATCTAAATATTTGATTTTTTCTTTTATAATTCTATTTTTTGCAACATTTCTAATATCAATACAAAAATTGTTATATGAATCATAACCAATAAATCCTAATTTATGTAAAATATTATTGAAATTATTTTTATATTTCATTAAATCTTCATAATTATCAACAAAATTTTCATCCATTTTATCTAAAATTTTATCCATTTTCTTTACCATATTTTTTATTTTTATCATTTACCATACTTGCAGAAATTATTCCATAAACGAGAAAATACTTATCATTCATAAGATCTATTTCTGGATCTTTATCTATAACTGCTTTACATTTTTTAATGTATTCTTTACAAAAAGTATTATAATCATATTGAAAATCAACATTATATTTAATAAAAACGTCATTTAATTTATCTATAGTATCTTTAAAAAAATCATATTTTTCAACAAATATTTCAGATAATCTATTTGTAATCATATTTTTTTTTTCATCTACTGTCATTAATAATGATTATTTTATTTTTTCTTATATATTATTTTAGTGTTGTTAAGTTTTTATATATATAGAATAAATAAAAATAGTTTAAATGTCAGATAGAATAGATCTTAAATTAAATGAAGAAAATAAAACAGAATATTTGTTATCTGCAAATTCAGTAGAATTAATGACATCTATAACAGAAAAATTTGGTTATATTGAATTAAAAACTAAAGTAAATTCTAACTTGGTTGTTGGGGATATAGTTTATATATGTGCATTATCTGGTGATACTGGCGTAGAATATACATTAAGTAATTATGTTTTAGATAATGTAATAGAAGTATCTGGTTGTACAGATTGGTATTATCATCCATATATGAAAGGATATACTATCATAAGTACAAATAACAAAAAAAATTCTTTAGTAATTGATAGAAGATATGAAACTAAATTTGCTGATAAAGAAATTTTAAATCATTATTTAACAAAGATATACGTTGAAAATCAAAATATTACAGGTGGTGATATTGATGGAGTTGTTTATAAAAATGTTATTATGAATGAACCTTCAAGTGAAACCACACTTGATATAAATTTAATTCAAGCTATTGTATTATCAGGAACATCAATGAAATTTATGAATATTGATGGTAAATATGATTTAGATTATAGATCCTTAAATATATCAACAGGTTATACCACACATATAACAAATAACAACAATAAATATGGTTATATAATAATAAAAAATCAATCTATATCTGGTTCAACAATTGATAATGGGTGGTTTTATGATTGTACTTTAACTGATTGTACTATAAATAATGGTTTTTTTACAGATTGTTATATATCAGGTGGAACAATAAATAATGGTGGTTATAGTGGTACAACTATAAATGAATCAACAAATTGGTTATATGGAGTATGGTATGAAGGATATTATAGTTTATCATCATGGATAAATGGTGTGTGGAATAGTGGAGAATTTAATGGTAAAGATTGGTTAAATGGAGTTTTCAATGGTGGAATATTTAGTGGATCAACTTGGAGAAATGGAATATTTAATGGTGGATCATTTACAAATTCAACATGGTCAGGTGGAACATTTAATAACTCATTATTCTATAATTCAATATGGTGGGATGGAATTTTTAATGGTAACTCTTTTTCATTTAGTAGCTGGTACAATGGAAATTTCTTATCTGGAGATTTTATAACATCAACTTGGTATAATGGAAGTTTTTATAATGGGAACTTTATTAATAATAGTAATTGGTTATATGGTGAATTCAATAATGGAAATATGAAAAATTCAATTTGGACAGATGGAATTTTTTATAATGGAGTAATGGAAAGTTGTATTTGGTCAGGTGGTACTTTTAATAATGGTATAATGTTAGGATCAGATTGGTATAATGGTACTTTCAATGATGGAATTTTTAATGGATTAAATTCTGGATTAACATATAAGTACGAAAGAGTTCAATTAGAAGAAGAAGGATTACTTTTCAAATCATATTCATCTACTTGGATAACAGGGGTTTTCAATGGTGGCGAACTTACTAATGCATATTGGTTAGATGGTTTATTTAATAATGGTGTTGTTAATGGTAGTATTATGATAAAGGTAGAATGGAAAGATGGTGTTTTTAATGGTAATGTTATAGGTCCTTTAAATTATGAAATTAATCAAGATCATATAATATATTGGAGTGGTGGTACATTTAATAATGGACATTTTGGTATTGATGAGGCATATATATGGTCACAACGTGGTAATATTTCAACTACTTGGTTAGGTGGGAATTTCTATAATGGATATTATCATTAGTAAAAAAAAATATAAAAATTATGTCATTTGTATATGTACCAATAGGAAGTATTTTAACAATCCCAGGAGAACTTGATTTTGAAAATAAAAAATCAACTGAATGGATATCGGCTGCATTATATGGTGGTGTTTTAAATATACCCGTAACTAGGGATTCAGGAGAAGTACCTGAAGTACCAGGGACATTAATTATAGATGATGTATCTGCAACCCAACATGTGGTTTGGAGAAATTCCGAAACAATTATTCAATCTGGGGTTTATAAATTTAAATCGAATATTTCAGGATATTATTGGAGTGGTTATCCAGCTGATTTTGATTGTAATATTATGATAGGTGGAGTATCAACAACATTAACATTTGTTAATGACAAAAAAACATTTTATAATTATGTTGAAGATATAGATCTTAGTAGTTTTGATCCAGGAACGGCTACTGATGAAGAAAAAAGATTTGCTATAGATTTAATATCTGGGTATGAAAAGCGGTTGTCATTTATGTATTTGGAATTATATTTAACTATGCCTATAGATGACCCAACAAATTTTACAGTGTCAAAAAGCGGTACAATAGATACTTTAACGTGGGTGTCATTTGAGGGTGATTGGGGTACACCTCGAAAAGTATTAGTTGCTAAATCTACAGATGGGATTTTTGGTATACCTACTGGTTATAAATATCTACCTGGTGGTTATATAAATTGGGTGGATGATACAGAAGGCACAGTTGTTACTTCTGGAAGTTTTGATACTATTGATGTGGAAACTGAAGGTGTTGAATTTGATTATAAAATATGGACTTTTGCTAGAGGATCAGATGCCACGGTAACGAGTTTTTTTCTATCTTCAGTTTATTATTCCAGTGGAATTACTGATAGTATAATAATAGATGATCCCCAAATTTTCAATAGTGATGCATCCACAACACTTTTAGAAATAGATTTAACATGGACAGGAAATACTGATAATAATAATGTAGTGGTAGCATTTTCAACAGGTGATACTTTTGGTACACCTACCTTAAGTGGATATACTGATGGTGATTATATAAATTGGACAGATGATACAGAAGGTGTGGTATTGACAGGTTGTACAGATACAATATCGTATAATCATACTGGATTAATTCAAGAAACAACATATTATTATAAAATATGGTCTAATATATTAAATAGTTATTCACCAGGTATAATAAATAGTGCTACAACAATTAATTCAATTGATGATCCTGTTTCTTTTGATGTGTCATATTTCAGTGGGAATATAATACTTTTAACATGGACAGGAAATACTGATGATAATAATATTTTACTTGCATCTGGGACAACATTAGACGATTTACCAACAACAACACCATATAATAATTATGTTGTAAATCAAGGAATAGGAACTGGTGCAATTGTTTTATTAAATGGTGATATAAGTGTTGAAAGTTATAATGATGATCATAGTTATGAAACTGGTGCATATACAATTTATTATAAAATATGGTCAAAGGATGGATTATATTATTCACCTGGTATAGTAGATTCAATTACTGTATCTGGTCCTCCTGATCCAATTGGTTTGGGGATAACAGGAGTTACTTCGGAAGAAATAAATATAGGATGGACGTTAAATGGTTATCCTGTTTTATTTGCATCTGGATTAACATCAGACTTCGGATCGATACCAATTGCTAATCTTGCAGTGGGTGATTCTATTGGACCAGATGGGGGGACAGTTTTGTTAGATGGAATTGATATTCCAACTGCTGTAAGTTATGTTGATTATAATCCCAATATGGATACACCATATACAATTTATTATAAAGTATGGTCAAAAGATGGAACAAGTTACTCACCTGGTGTAGTTAGTGGATATACTGTTGAAGTTTCTGATCCAACAAATTTTCTTGTTGAATTGTGGGATAGTAATCAAATACTTATATCATGGGGATTAAATGATGACTCTGATGATGTTTTATTTGTATCTGGACGTACAAATGATTTCGGACCACTTAAAGGAGATGTTTATGTAATAGGTGATACAATAGGGACTAATGGACAGGTTTTATTAGATGGTTATACATCTTCAGCTGAAAGTTATATTGATATATCTAAACAGAGTGGTCCATATACAATTTATTATAAAGCATGGTCAAAAAATGAGTCAAATTATTCATCTGGTGTAACAGGTTCATACTATATTGCAGCACCAATTGAAGTTGGTGGATTTAGAGATGGTAAATTTTTTGGAGGATATTTCACAGGAACTTGGTTCGGTGGTCGTTGGGTTGATGGTTATTTTCTATCAGGTGCAACTTGGTGTTCATCTAGTCCAAAACCTCGAACATAGAAAAATATATTGACTCCACTTTTTTAATATATAAAAAGAAAAAATAAAATGGCATTTTTTTCAATAATAGGAAGCTTTTTTGGTAAAATTTTCAGTAAAGATTTTCTACCAGTTACATTAACCATATTAATTGCTGTATCAGTGTTTTTTAATATCAACACTTGTAGTAGATTAAAATTAGAACAACAAGCAAGGAAACAAGATAAAGAAATTTTCAATCAGAATTTTTCAGCTTTTTTAGATACGATTCATGAAACATATAATAAAACATTAAATGCGATTGAATATGATAAAGATACATATTTAACAACATTAGATGAATTAGCTAAATATGATTCATCACTTGCATCTATGTTAAATAAAGTAAAAGGGGATATTATAAATGCAATTGATACTAAAATAGAAACTCTTAACGAACCTGTTGAAGTGGATAATAATTTAGAAGATTATAAAAATAATAATTATGGATTAAGATGGGATTATAATTTTGATGATGGTGGTTTTGAACAAAAATTAAGTGGTGTATCTAAATTTAGTATATCTAATAATAAAATATTTCCTGGTTCAACTACAATTGATACAAATTATATGAGTATTAGACTTACATATGGATTCAGAGAATATGATAATAAATATAAAGTTTGGGCAGTATCTTTATCACCAAGAATAAAAATTAGTGAGCTCACAGGAGCTTATTTCATTGATAAACCACCACCATATACCCCAGAGTCATCTTATCAAAATAGATGGACTGTAGGTCCTTATATTGGTGCTGGTGTCAATTTTGATTATAAGTTACAAGACCCTAGAGTTGGATGGGGATTCGGATTATCAATTCAATATCATTTATTTGGATTTGGTAAAAAACCTATAAAACAAAAGAAAAGTAAAACTAAAGATATAGTATCTGATAGTAAGGATAAAATAAGTGATTTGATTGAATAAAATGAACTTTTTAAATTACTATATAATTATAACAAAAATCAATATTAAAATTTAATATATAAATAAAAAATAAAACACAATATTATGGAAAAGAATATTTTTAGATTTGGTGACTTCCAAAACAAAAGAAAAGGAACACAAATAACAAACGAAAGTGTACTTGCATTTGATGATCATTATAAGATAAGAGTACCTGTTGATATACCATTTTCTTTAGTGAAATCTTATATGAAAAAGATTAAAGATGAAACTGGTCAAGATATTGGACAAATGTATTCAGAAATGGAACTTGCTGAAGAAATGGCTAAATATGTTTCTTCTTCATATTTGAACATAGAAAATATCCCAACAAATGCACTTATCCCAGACAAACAAGATTTAGTTGTTGGTCAAGGACAAGGACAATTTGATTTACAAGGACAACAAGGACAAGGACAACTTGATTTAGGTCTTCAACCACAAGGACAACAAGATCAAGGACAACTTGATTTAGATCTTCAACCTCAAGGACAACCTCAAGGACAACCTCAAGGACAACCTCAAGGACAACCTCAAGGACAACTTCAAGGACAATTAGATCTTAATTTAGATTTAGGTGGACAAGGACAGGGACAACAAACACAAAAAACTGCTCAAAAAATTGCCCCACAAGAAATATAAGAAGTTTTTTACTTAAATAAATAAAAGAAAGTTATTTGCAAAAAATGGCTTTCTTTTTTTTATATATAACATAAACAAATATAATTATTTTGGATAATTTATATGAACAAGAAAATCAAAATTTGATGAATATATATAATTCTATTAAAGAATCTAATGTAATTAAAAACAGTGATAATAACGTGAATGAATTAAATGGTATTAAAGTTGGTGATATGATTGTTTTTAAGATCAACGAAATGGAACTTAAAGGACATGTCAATAACATATTAAATGACAGATATGTTATTAATGGAAATTTTACAATGGAAACCAAACAAGTATCAATTGAATTTGACCAAATAGTTGAACATTATCCGAAAAATGTAGATTTTGTAAAAGAAGAACAAACAGAAATTGAAAAGAATAACCCAGAATTATATCCAAAAGGATGGAAAGATATGGATGGAATTATGATGAATAAAAAACCATCTTCAATAAAAGAAGACATGGTTAAACCACCTGTAGAAAAAACTCTTAAAAATAAAAATGTTATTTTCTTTCCAGATGAAATGAAACAAAAAGATATTGATGAAGCACTTGTTAATTTTAAAGAAGCCAAATATTTTATCGTAGAAAAGAATAATGAATTACATGTTGTTAAAATTAAAGATGGATTTGAAATGAAACCATTTGTAGAAGGTGTTATTGGTCATTTACTTAAAAATAAAATGATTAAAGAAGATATTTCACAAATGAAAGTAGTTGGTAATAATGAATTCTGTATTATTAAAAACTCATCAGATAATACAACAACCTTAATCAAAGGATTATTAAGTAACCTATTAAAATAAAAATTATATGATGGAAAAATCATTTAAAAATTTTAAAATAGACGAAGGAAAATGGACAGATTATGGTACTGAAGAAGTATCTTTTGATAAAATGAAAGATAGTTTAGAATTAAAAATTAAAAATCTTCTTAGTGTATATGATAATTTTACAAAAAATGTTAGTCCTAAACATTGGAGAACAACAGGACACCATTATACAGAATTAAAAAAAATATTAGGAGAAATAAATAATTTCACAGAAATTTCCGAAAAAGAAAAAATGAAAAGTAAAAATATTTAAAATAAAATCAAGGAAGTTATCTTCCTTTTTTTATGCAATTATTTTTAATATATAATAATATGAAACATTTGAAATTATTTGAAAATAAAGAAATAATTAATATTAATAATGGTGAAGTATTAAAAATTGATGATGATATATTTAATAAATTATCAACCAAAAAAATTATAAGATGGAATAAAGAAATTGGTTATCATGTATATGATGATGAATTTAGTTCTTTAATTAAAGATTATATTGAAAAATATAAAAAATCCGAAACAGAAGAAAAACCTGTCAATATCAAAAGAAAATTTAAATGGCAACCAAGTAGTTTTGATTCAATTAAAGAAGGAGATAGTGTTAAAATCAAAAAAAATAAAAAAGATTTTTATGGTAAAGTTTCCACAATACAATTAAATAATATTACCATAAAAGATAAGAATAATGTAGAATCTAAATATTATATAGGTGATTTTATTTATAAAAAAGTTTATACAGATAATAATCCCCTTTCATCTCTCCTTCTTAAAGATAAAGAAATTAAAAAGGTACGTTTAGGTGATCAAGAAATTTTAATTGATCATTATTATACATGTAAAAAATCATATGGAACTTTTCAAGTGGAAGGTATTGCCCACTATAAATTTACAAAGGGTAGAAAATATAAAGTTATAGACGTTCTTCATCATGAAGAAAATACTAAAAATTATGTCTATATAAGATATTATAAAGATGATAATTATTGGATCCCAAAAAATCATGTGAAAAAACCAACTAACCTCAAAATGAATATTCTTTCATTTAGTAAACATTTTGAAAAATAGAAATCTTTGACTTCTATTTTATGCTATTTAATTTTAATATATATCAGTAAGAAAAAAATTATAAAACAGATGAATAAATTATTTGAATCAGCACCGTCAATAAACAATAGTGAAGATTATTGGAAAAAGAAAGGTAAAGAAGGTAAAAAATGTATGATATATTTTCATGATGACTTAGATGGTATAATGTCAGCAATTGTTATGAGACAATATCTACAAAATAAAAGATTTGATATAATGGGGTATGGTATTGTTAATTACCAAGAAGGATGGAGTAATATTAAATTTAACGATAGATATATAAACATTGCAGTTGATTATGCTGAAGATAATGAGGATCTTGACATATATATTGATCATCATGGTAAATTTACAGAAAAAGGTGGTGAAATAGAAAAACAAAGTATTAAATCTACTAAAACACCAACAACGAATGCATATGAAGGAATATGTGATCAATTAGGAATACCAACAGATTCAATAGTTTTAGATGTTATTGATATGGTAGATGCTGCTAAATATGAATTTTATGGTGTTGATATAGAAACAATATTAAATTTTAATTTACAAGATATTAAAAATTCAAATAATCCCAAAATGGTTTTTGCAGGTGCATTTAATCAAATAATTAAAAGAGGAGATTATAAAACTTTAATAGAAGTAGCACATAATGCTTCTTTATCAATTTATAGTATATACTTGATGTTTAAAATGTTGTATCCTGCAAATAATCTAGATAGAAGAACAGGTGATGAAAAAGATTTTGTTTTAGATGGTAGAGAAAGATTACTTAAAATGGAAGGTAGAGTTAGAGGAAAAGGAGATAAAAAGGTTTATACATCACAAGATGACTTTTATGGAGAAAAATGGAATGGTGTTACAATAGATAGAGATGGTTATGAAATAATTGGTAAATTAGTATTCATTCCAAATGGAACATGGGCAAATGCACTTAGAGCAAGAGGAATAATAAGTAAAGATTTAAGAGAAAATCCAGAATTAAATAAGCATAAAATATATTTTGTTTTATTACAATATGGAGGATCATTACAAGTTGCTGATACAATAGGTATGAAAAACATACCAGATGAAGATTTACCTGTATTAAGAACTGGTGAAGTAGTTGAAGATTTAGGTACTTACACACATGACTTATTAGATAGTTTTAAAAAAAATCTCCACTATAAAAAAGAATTAACTAAAGCTGGTGGTCACAAAGGTATTGGTAATATATCAAATATAGTTGGTGTTAATAATGATGATATGAAATGGGTAGATGTATTTAAAAATAAAATAATTAATGATTTATCTGGAATTGATTGGTCACTAGATATGCCATGGGATGTTTATAAAGAAACAGTTGAAAGAAAAAAACCAGTAAATGGTAAAATTTTAATGATTGATCAAATTAGAAAAGTTTGATAATTGTTAAAATTTAATTAATTTTATAGAATTATGAGTACTAATATTGTTATAGGATTACCAAGCGGACAAGTTTTTAATTGCAATGAAGATTGTAAATATGCATTATATTCTATGAATTTTGCTAAATATATTAGTTTCTATAAAAAAAATACTTTAGATGGAGAGATGGAGAATGTGTTTATTTGTGAATATGTTTTTTTAGATGAAAATGTAAAAGAAGTTAAAAAAGTTATTGAACAAAATATTATAATAGGCACAAATGTGGATCATTCATCACATGGTAAAGGTAAAATAGGTGGAATATTTGGTGACGATGGTTGGATTATTCATTTTGAAAATAAAAAAAAACAATATGTCGATAAATCTATGTTAATTCAAGATTTAAGATATGAACTATTATGACAATTCAAATATTGGGAATATCAAGTGGTCAATTAATAAAAGTTACTCAACACCAATTAGAAACTTTATTAAACCTAGATTATGTTCAATGGAGCTTTGAATATGATTATTGGGTTTTTAGAGATGCATACTTAGATGAAATGAAAAAATTTCTAAAACCCATAGTAAGTAATAAAATTATTGTAGGTGATAAAGTAATTACTGCAACTGGAAAAGAAGGTAAAGTTGTAAAAATAATTGAATATTATAATGGTGAAAAAGTAAATGGTAGAATTTTATCAAAAATATATAATATAGGAAATACATTATTCATTATTCAATTTAATCCCAATAATACAGGAATATACACATTTGGACAATTAAAAAAAGTTGATAAAATCAATGAAGGAGTTTATTATAATAAGCCATATACCAATATTCTTACAATTGAATTAGTTGGATTACCAAGTGGTCAAATTATTGAAATAGATAATAATGAAGCACAATATTTAAAAGAACATCATTTAATTAAATGGAATGGTAGTCGTACAGGAATGAATGAATTTATTGGATATTCATTTAATGATAAAGATGAAAAGAAAATTATGAATTTATTATATGAATTATTTTAATAATGTAGGATCTTTCTTATATTGATCAATTAAATCATTAAATTCAGATTTATCAACAAGTTTTAAATCTTCATCATCAGATCCACCCTTAATCTCATTACCAACATTAACATCATCAACTTTTAATTCTTCTCTTAAATCTTTATAAAAAATTTTCATTTTATTAAATAACTCATGAATCATTTTATTTGATTCCCTTATTTCTTTTTGATAAGCATTTACTGCATTATGCATATTAGGATCATTAGACCCTGCATCCAATTGACGCATACAATTTATCAATCCTCTTTT
>Ga0222658_1000561_pt1 | contig 19653 bp, 47 predicted proteins | sample AntAcemetagen476_FD_179830 | JGI IMG/M metagenome (GOLD analysis project Ga0222658, IMG submission 179830) | Saline water microbial communities from Ace Lake, Antarctica - #476 | ecosystem: Environmental > Aquatic > Non-marine Saline and Alkaline > Saline | place: Antarctica: Ace Lake... | reverse complement strand
AGTTATAAAGAGTTAAACAACATCCAAAGAATCAGTAAAAAAGTCAAAAATAATATAATAGAAGACAGTGGAAGAGTTCAGGAGTTAATCAAAATATACAAAACATTATGATTAAAAATATTGCTTCAGGAGTTATAGACATGATATCATTTATAATAATCTTTACTCTAACAGTTGCATTATTGAAAATTATATTTTAGAAAATTTTGAGTGTCGCACAATATAACAAAAAGCGACATTCAATTTTTTTTTATTTTTTTTTATTTTTTTTTATTTATAATACAGAATTTTTTGCCTTCCTAGTTCCAAAACTTTCAACTGATTTTGAGGCACCTCCTAAAACTTGTGGAACATTGAGTTTTTAATGAATAATCACGATTGCTAATGTTAGCCAAATATTGCCCTTTTTCTCGGGGAATAACTTTTCTTCTCCTAGTGTCAGATGTTTGTGGAACATAGGCTATTTCACCTTGTCTGATTTGCTAGTCTTAGCCAATTTATTTTTATGTATCTTTAAGTTATTTTTTAGATTCTTAGCTTGAACTTTCCTTTTCTCTTCTTTATTAACAATATGAGCATCAAATATATCATCCATTTTATCCAATACTACACCATCTACATCATCAGTTACTATCTCACTATCCCCTTTCTCAATACTATTCAATAACTTATCATAGTTAATATTCAAATTAGTATTTACACTTTCAGTCCTTATACTAAATTCATCTTTCTTCTTTCTTTCCAAATACCACTTTGCAGTTTCTACATTCTCTAGATTTTTCCATATAGTAAACCTAGACTTCAACACTGGCATGTCCTTCAAGCTTTCTATGTTGTCAAACAATTTTGGATAACGTTTTTTCCAGTCAAAATAATTCCATTGTGATATTCCAGCGAATAAACATGCTTCCTTTACAGTGCTTCCCATTACAAGTGAGTATTTTAATAGAGTTAATACTTCGGAAGTCATTTTACCCTTACCCTTCCTCATTTCTGTTGCATTTTGTAACCTTCTTGTTATAGCTCCATTTATATCTACTACTTCATCTAACTTATTATATCTTCCATCTTTCTTACTCTTTATAACTTCATTACCATCATCATCTATTATGATTTTGTCATCCTTATTGTTTTGTTTAATTAAATCACTCATGTTAGTTTCATTATTATATCTGCTAATATATATCCTAAACAAAATACTACTATATCTGTTACTATTCTTAATTGCTTTTTTATTCCCTTTAATTCTTTTCTTAAAACTTCTGTTTCAGAAATAATATATTTATCAGGAATTTTTTGTTTAATTGTTGGTTCTGCAGTATATTTCATAATCATAATATTTCCATATCTTTAAAATTAGATTCTACTATATTATCTTTCTTTAGTATTAATAAATATAAAGTATTATTCTCATCTGTATTAGACATTTTAATATCTTCATACATATAATGAGAATCTTTTTCTAATATATCATTAACATAAGTATCTACTGATTCATCATCTCCTAAATAAAATTTTATAAATTTTCTGTTCATATTTTAAAATTGAAATTCTTTATATAACTCTGATATTAAATATGCTTCTGGTTCATTCTTGCTTATACCATCACAGTCTACACTATCTACTCCGATTCCTTTATATATCTTATATATTGTATGTATCAATTCGTGTATTAATGTTAGATTCTTTTCTTTATTAGTTTTACAGATTTTTGTATTGATTCCTATTAAATATATTATTCTATCAGTCTTATGTAATACCATTGAATAGCCTGATATATCTTCTTGATATAAAGTATCTATAATCTTATCGTCTTTATCCATCTCTATCTTATTTTCTTTTATCCCCTGATTTATTTCTTTATGAACATCATTTATATCTTTATATTCTATTACAAATATGTTTCTTCTATAGGTTGGTTGGTAGTATGATTTCATTCTATTTTATATTTATTTCTAATGTATTCGTATATATTATTGATTGCTTTATTAAGTATTCTAGCATCTCTTCTTTTCTTTTCTTCATCATTAAACCATTCTTCTGGACATATATTTATATGTGCTTCTTTTCTCTTATTCTCTTTATTTATTTTTCTTATCTCTTTTCTTAATTTTCTATCCAAGAATCTATTTGTGCGTATAGGTGGTCGGCTTATTATTTCTACCATTCTATTTTATATTATTTATTTTTATAAATAGCTCATATATCTCATCTACTTCTTTCATTAATTTCTTTTTATTTCTTCTCTTGTCAAATATACCGTCCAGTATAAGTGTTCTTATTAATAATTCATTATCTTTTATATTTAACATATTATTTTACTGTATTAATAAATATTTATTTTATATCTTTTGCTACATCCACAATATAAGTTTTATCTTTTGTTCTATATCTGTCTGGAACTCTTTGTTTAATTATTGGCTCAGCTGTATATCCCATTTCTTTAGGATATAATTCTACACATTTATCATTTTATTTTATTATTTTTAATATAATGGGAATCACTGTATACCCAAAAAAGAACGCTATTATATGTTGTGCTATTTCATCCAAATATGTTATGGTTTTGGTTTTCATATTATATATCTAAAAATTTTCTTATAAATGATTCTATTGGTAAAATAATTGAACATCTCTCACCATCTAATGTATACACTAAATTAACACAATTATTAGGTGTTATTTTTACATCCATATCTGTTAGTGTGCCTTTTATTATTAAATCGTTTACTTCCATTCTTATATGATTAATTTATATATATTTATGTAGTTATACTATATCTTTGCTAACCTTGGCTTATTCCTTATATGATAACTATGTGATTTCTTTTTACTTTATTTATTTAAAAGCACTTCTCCTTCTGAACACATAGGGGCACAATTAGGATTATTAGGTGTTTCATTTGGCTCTACAAATTCGTTTGATATAATAATCGGATTAGCCATTTTTTCTAATAGTTCTATTACTATATCTAATTTTTCTAATATAGGTAATAAATCTTCATCCATTTGATTATATTAATTATTTAAACTCTTTAATAATTCTTCCATCTGTTCTTTTCTCATTTTACATATCTGAGAGCCTTCAACTACTAAATCATCATATACTTTTCTACCTATATATTTATAGAGCCATTCCTTTTTAAATTTATCAGGTTTATCGTGAGCCATCCTATGACAATCGAAGCATAAACATACTCCATTCTTTTCTTCCCATCTCAATCCAGTGTTTGCTTTTCCTATAATATGATGGGGTGATAGATTATACATTGAGCCACATCTCTCACATCTATGTTCTGCATTATTTTTAATTCTGATGCTCCATGCTTTTGATAATTTATCTCTTAATGGTTTTGTATCATTTTTCATACTTTAATTATATCACAACTATTTATATTTGTGAATACCAGTGTTTCAACACCCTGTGCATAACTCTATTAAGCTATAGCCCAGGTTATATTAGTGGCTGTGTATAACTATTGGTTGAATTATTATTTAGTTGGTGTATAATAGAGATATAATGTTAAATAAAAGGAGGCGACTACCATATATCTATAAAAAAGGTGTCATATATATGGCTGGGATATTATCGCAAGATAGTATAGACACGCTGAATAGTGTTAGATACCAAAAAATTTTGCAATAGAGTTTTCATAACCTTTTATTTTTTCTGAATACTTATAGACCTCAACATTACTCAGCTAATCGTCTTCTCTTATTTAACATTATAGAAAAAAATGTAAATGTGCTATAATGTAATTAACAATTTAAAAGGCAATTAAATATAACTAGGGGAAAATTTAATTGTATGAAAAAGCACAGGATTTCCCCTAGATTTCTTGTGCTTTTTTATATAAATAATAAACAAATGTCAGAAAAATTTATAAAATTGAATAGAGAAAATAAATATATAGAAGGACTTATTTTTAGTAATAAAAATGCCTTTATTCTTTTAACTATTATAGCGTTAAGGGCAAGAAGAACAAATGAAGAACATTTTGATAATTTAAAAATAGGAGAATGTCTTTTAGGAGATTATAAAAATTATGGAATGTCAAGACAAGAATATAGGACTTCAAAACTTTTTTTGGAAAAGTATCAAATTGTAACCTTTAAAACAACCAACAAGGGAACAATAGGTAAGCTCATATCTGACATAGTCTATGATATAAACCCAACAGATAAAGTAACCAACAAAACAACCAACAAGCAACCAACAAGCAACCAACAAGCAACCACTAACAAGAATGATAAGAATGAAAAGAATGATAAGAATAAGATTAGCAAACCTAAAGTTTTGCAAAATATAAACCCCCTTATAGAATTATTTAAAACTGTAAATCTCACTTATGAGAATATCTTTAAAAACAAAACAGAACGTGGAGTTTTAGAAAGGTTTGTTAAGAAGTATGGATATGAGAAAACTGAGAACCTTATTAAATGGGCTATAGATAATCCAGACCAATACTATTGTATAACTAAACCAACCGAACTAGAACGAAATATAAATAAACTAATAATTAAAAACAAAGGCAAGACTAATAATTATATTAAAATATAAATATATGAAAGAAATAAACCAAAATGATAGATTTGGCGTTCCATTAGCTTCAAAAGATAATAAATGTGCTGGTTTTTGTAGTAGAAATAATCATAAAAAATTACAAGAATATTGTAAAAAATATACATTGCAAGAATTAGAAGATAGGAAAAAGTGGCAAGACCAAGCAGAAGAAGAATTTAAAATGGAACAAATAATCAATCATAAAATATAATCTATTTATTAAGTAAATAAAATAATATGAATGATTTAACAAAAAAACTAATGTGTATCTCTATGAGAAATGGTATTAACTTATGGTTAGAAGAAGAAAGAATACTAAGTCTTAAAGGTTTTCTAAAGAATAATGGTAAAGGATTTGTAGAAATAGGAAATGAAATGATAAACACAGCAGATGTAGTTGGAATATTTGAAGCTAACACTTTAGAAGAAGTAACTAGAAGAAAGAATGGGGATTGGAAATGTAGTTTTGGCAATTGGCATGAAAGAGGTCAGAAATGTGGATGTAGAGCAGAAACAGAAAAAACACAAGACAGCCCTTATAAAGAAATTATAGATAAACAAGGAAATAAGAGTATGATTTTAAAAAATTTATAAAATAATATGAATAAAACAGAATATATGAGGCTTTGGCAAAAAGCCAAGAGAGATGAAATTGCAAATACTCCAGACCCAAAACATAAATGTCAATGTTTAATCTGTGGTCAATGGTATGTTCAAGTTGGAATGCACGTAAGACAAGTCCACCACATGACAGCAAGGGAATACAGAGAGAAATTTAATTTAGAAGTTAAGAGAGGTGTAAGTCCAGAATGGTATAGGAAAATGAAAGGAGATTTAGCTTTGAAAAATAAAACTTATAAGAATTTAGAATCTGGAGCAAAGTTCAGATTTAAAAAAGGACAAGAAGGAGTTGGAATTTATAAGCGTTCACCAATAACAACGGAGATATTAAAGGGCTTACATAAGCTAAAAAAACCTGTGCATAACTTTTCTTGACAGTATATATACATAAGGTATACTATATACATAACTAAGTAATAAAAAATTATGAAAGGATTAGATGAAAAAAACTTAATAACTGTTATTTTAGCACTAGAAGATGCAATAGATATGTGCGAGTTAAATATAACATTTTATGGGACAACTAGAACTAAAAGGTTCCAAAAGTCTATCGAAAAATATCAAGACTTACACGATAAATTAATAATATAATCAAATAAAAAAAAGGTATGGAAGACCCAAATTCACAAATGATAGATTCTAAGCTAGACAGCGAAGAAGAATATCAAACTTTATTAGAAAAATATGGTTTAGATGTAGACACAAAAATAGAAAAGATAAACAAATTACACGATAATGGATTCTGGGATAGGAGAGATATAGAAGAATGGATTACAAAAGATACAGACCTAGGAAAATTAACCCTAGAAAAAATTATAAGACTAGCTTCTTACGAAATTTCAAATGAGATATTAGATGACCAAATAGGGTATCTAGTAGAAGAAATACAATTAAATGAATGTAATTAAATAAATATAAATATATGGACAATACAATATTTAACGAAATAAAAAAACTTCTAAAAGATTACAACCACGAAGAAGTAAATACTTATATAAATTATATATATAAAACATCACAAGACCCAAAAAACTCTTTTATAAATAACTACACTGCTGATAATTTATCTGAATTATTTAGAGCAGTAAATAAAGAGGGATTAGTTTTTGATGGTATTCATATAACCTTGTCTTATAGGGGGATACAGTATGATTACATAGCTTATAAAAACAAAATGCTCCTAGCATATCCTGAAACTAAAATTGATATTCAACTCGTTTATGAAGGCGATACTTTTAATGTAGCAAAAGAAAGTGGAAGTGTATTATATCAACACAATATTCTTAATCCTTTTGATAGAGATGTTGATAAAATAACTGGTGGGTATGTAGTAATTAAAAACAAAAGAGGAGAATTCATAACTATATTGAATAAAGATGAATTTGATAAACATAGGGGAATTGCAAAAACTGATTTTATTTGGAAAAGTTGGTATGCCGAAATGAGCTATAAAACTTTAATAAGAAAAGCAGTTAAATTACATTTTTCAGATATTTACGAAAAAATGGATGAAGAAGATAATAAGAATTATGACCTAGAAAAACCAATAGAAGAAATAAAAGAAGCAGGAAAAATAAAGGAAATAAAAACAGTTAAAGAGTTAAGGGAATATTATTTAGCGAATAAAGATAAGGTCGAAGACAAGGCAACATTTAATGAATTGATAGTGGCTAAAAAAACTAAACTTATAAAAGATGGAAAATAAATATCCAATTTATCATTATGACTTAATCCAACAAACTCCTGAATGGTTTAAATTAAGGGAATTAAAAATGACTGCATCCCATGGAACAGCAATAGGAAATGCTGGTAAAGGTTTAGAAACTTATATTTATCAGTTAGTTTCAGAGTATTATTCTACTGCCGAGAGAGTAAATTATACTAATAAAGATTTAGAGAGAGGTAATGAATTAGAACCACAAGCTAGGTCAATTTATGAATTAGAAACGGGGAATGAGGTTAAAGAAGTTGGTTTTGTAGAATATAATAAATATGTAGGTTGTTCGCCAGACGGACTTGTGGGAAAAGACGGGGGGGTAGAGATTAAATGCCCTAATGATGTTAATTATTTTAAGATGCTTTTAAATGGAGAAAGTGCTATTGATTCTACATATAAGTGGCAAGTGCAGAATAATTTACTCGTTATTGGAAGAAAATGGTTTGATTTAGTTTTTTACAATCCTAATTTTAATAAGTCTATACTAATATATAGAATCTATCCTAGTAAAATAATGCAAACAAAACTTCAAGAGGGATTTGTTAAGGGAGAAATAATGATAAAAAATCTAATAAAGAAAGTCAAAAAACAATAGAAGATTTTGACATAATAATGTCATCATTAAATTACACTATGTGGAAACACGAGAAATTCATAAAAGAATTAAAAACAGATAAAAAAGAATTAAAAAATCATCTGAAAAGAATAAAAAATACATTTAATAAATTATCAAAATAAATATGAGTGAAAAAATGGCAAAATTTATGTTTAGCGTAGAAAAGGAGATGAAAAACAAACTTATAGGTTATCTAAAAATGGATGATATAACTTTAACAGACTTTTTAGTTAATCAAATGGAAATTAAATTAGATGAATATATAAATAATAAATAAAAAAAATGGATTATGATGCTTGTCAAGATAAAATAATAGAGGAAATGTTATTGAGAGATGGAGATGTTTCTCGTAATGAAATGTATAAATATGGTATAGGTAGATTATCTTCTAATATACAAAGATTGAGGTATAAATATGTTATAGATACATTACAATATAAGAGTAAAAATATTGCTGGTATGAGAACTTGGGGGAATTGCATATATATTATTAAAAGAAGTTGGAACAATACTTTTATAAATAAAAAATATGATAAACAATTAAAATCTTATAGAGAAAATAATAAATTAGAGAAAGATAAATTTTTTACAAATGATATTTAAAACAGACAAATATTTAAAAGTAAATGCAGAACAAATAACAGAACATTTAAAAACATATTCTGATGATGATGTGCTAGTTCTAAATATAGAAAAGAAAAGAAATAGTCGCAGTTTTTTACAAAATAATTACTACTGGGCTGTTCTTGGAATGGTGTCTGGACATACTGGACATACAACAAATGAACTACACGCTTACTTCGGTTCAATGTTCTTAAAAGTTTTTAGACTTAATAAATTAACTAAAAAAGAAGACCAATTTACTTTATCTACAAAAAGTTTGAATACAAAACAATTTTCAAACTATATAGAAAAGGTAAGAATGTTCGCTAATAGCGACCTAGAAGTTTATACGCCAACACCTGAGGAATACAGGCTTCGTGATAATTTAAGTGATGTATTCCCAGAGATAAATAATCAATTTCAATGATATGAGAGAAAGAACATATAAATGGATATTAGAATATTCTTGCGATTCTGGTTGGGTTACAGTAAGGAAAGATTATGTAAGAAGTTTACAAATATCTTTTACAGGAACACCAGACCAAATAAAAGAACAATTTAAGGAATGTAAAAGATTAAAAAAAAGAGAATTAGAGGGAATAACAGAGGCAATGAAAAAGTGGGAAAAAGAATTTATTAACTAAATAATATATATGACAAAAAAATATATAGTATCAAGAGAAAGATACACAAATAAAGCAAATGAAGAAAAGAGTTATTACCATAGGATAGGAGAGATAGTGACTTTCCCTAGTGCAGATGGTGATAGACAAATAATCAAACTCTATGCTACCCCTAGTGAAAAGTATTACACACAAGAGCCTAGAGATGAGGAAAATAAAAGTCGTGGATATACTGCTCCTAACAAGAATACAGCAGTTCCAATGCCTTCATATCCAAATGCAACAGCACCAACTAATACAACAGTTCAACCAGAACCAGCACCAGCATTACCTACTATAAATTTAGATAATGAAGAAGAAATAAATATAGAAGATGTGCCCTTTTGAAAGGAATAGCCTAATTTAAAAAGGTATGTTATAATAAATATATAACTATTAAAATATATTTATGAAAAAATGTAAGGAGTGTGGAATATTAAAAGATGAGAGTTTATTTTATGGGTTTCAAGGAGAGTGTAAAGAATGCTCAAAAAAAAGAATTAAAATAAGCTCTAGGAATATTAAAAAAAAATGTTTAGTGTGTGGTCAAGAATTTGGAACTTGTATAACAGAAATAAATAAAGGAGGTGGAAAGTTTTGTAGTAGAAAGTGCCTTTATATATATCAAAAAAATACTATTAGGAAAGGAAAAGAAAGCCCTTGTTATAAAGAAAAGGTTATAACTAATGGTTATTTAAAAATACATGAACCAAATCATAAAAGAGCAGATAATAAAGGATTGGTTTATGAGCATATAATAATAATGGAAGATTTTATTGGTAGAGAATTATACGAAAATGAAGTAATCCATCATCTTGACCAGAATAAAAGCAACAATAAAATTAGTAATTTACTTTTAATGTATAAAGGAGAGCATACAAAATTACATCATTTTTTAAGAAGACAATATAATAAATTAAATAAACAAGATGACTAAACAACAACAAATAGAAGATTTAGAGGCAAAGTGCGATAAACTTGATAAACGAAATCTTTATATTTATAACAAGTTCAGAGATGTGATTATGAATATAGAGGGTATGTTAAATTCGAACCGATTTATAGAAAAGGATAGCTGGGGGAATATTACTAATAAAATTTTTGATGTAGATACTTATGACTGTAGTGAAATACTAAAAGAAATTGCTAAATTGCACTCTTTCAGTCATAGAAATGAGGGTATGGAATCAGAACGACATCGAACTATTGAAATATTAAATAGACTTATGAGAGTATCCCTTGGGGATAGAACACTAGAAACTGAGATGAAGGAAAATTTTAAGATATACCCAAATAATAAGAAATAATAAATTAAATAAACAAAATGGAAATAATACTTATAGTAGGAACAATATTAGCAGGAGTTAGTTTAGTATATTTAGCAATAGATTTAATAAAATAAATAAATAAAAATGAAAAAAATAATGAAAAGCGATAGAATAATTCCAATAACAATATTCTGTTTATGTGGTGCTATATTATTATTGATGGCTTCAGTATTCTTATCTTACTTCCAATCAAGAGGAATGGTTGAAAAGATAAGCCTTGCAAATAATAAAATAAATATTATAAGTGGCAAATTAGATAGTTCAGATAGTAAATATGAGAATTTAGAAGTTGAATTAGATTTGATGACAATATATAAAGATTTAGCACTTGAAGATGTTAACACTTTAAGAACTGGATTTGATGTTATGATAAGACCTTATATATATGGAATGTCTGATTTATTAGCTGAATATGATGATATGTTGATAGATTTATTTAACGATACTTATCCTAGAATGTCTGATTTTATATATTCTTATTATGATGTTCAAATAGATTTATTGAGAGATAGGTCATCAGATTTAGAAAAATCATCTATGAAAAGTTTTAGCAAATTTACAGAAGAAAATACTTTTAATTACTAAAAATGGAAACAATACTGATACTTACCCTAGGCTGTCTTTGTCTAGGGTATGGGTACAATGTAAAGTGGTTTAGGATATTAGGATATTTAGGCTTGTCAACTTTTATAATGTTATTTTTTATAAATAAATAACCAAACTAATTATGCAAGAAATATTTAAAGATATTAAGGGATATAAAAGTTTATACCAAGTATCTGATAAAGGAAGAATAAAATCTCTTAGTAAATATAAAAAAAGTTATATTAGGAATGTAGAGATTTGTTTATTTAAAGAAAAAATATTAAAAGTATATGTAATGAATATAGGATATGGTTGTGTAAAGTTGTGTAAAGACAAAAAGATAAAACAATATCTTATTCATAGATTAGTTGCACAAGCCTTTATACTAAATCCAGAAAACAAACCACAAGTAAATCATATAGATGGAGATAAATTAAATAATAGTGTAGATAATCTTGAGTGGTGTACTGCAAAAGAAAACATAAAACACGCTTGGAAAAATGGTTTTTGTAAAAAACTCTATGGTAAAGACAGTCATTTATCAAAACCAGTACAACAATATGATTTGGAGGGAAACTTTATAGCTGAATATGTAAGTCAATATGATGCAAGAAATAAAACTGGTATAAGTAACTCTAATATTTCAAGTGTTTGCAGGAAAAAAGTTAAAACAGCAGGAGGTTTTATTTGGAAGTTTATTTAATCAATAAATAAAAAGGTATGAAAGATAAAGAATTTAAAATAGGGAATTTTGATGACTACTCAAAGGGAAATTGTGATTTTTGGAGTGATGATAATTTTTCTTATGAGAAAGCGAAAGTTTCTTTAAAATATCAGATACTTGAAAATGAAATTCCTATAGAAGTAAATAAAAGAACTAATAAAATTGAGATTGATTATTCTATTTTACACGCATTTTTTCCTAATTTTAGAATGATTAAATTAAAAGATGGCTCATTCAATATAATTGGTAATCTTATGGATAAATATTTTGAAAGGATGATTCCATCAGAAATAGTAAAAAATTGGAAACAAGTAAAAAAGTATTATATAGAAGATATTAAAAAAGAAATAAAAGATTTAATCAATAAATAAAAAAGTAAGAGTTCTTAGAAAGCAAATATTTTTAAATAAATAAAATTATATGAGAGAAATAAAATTTAGGGCTTGGGATATAAAACAACAAAAAATGTCTAAAATGAATGGGAACTATTACTCTTATGACCCATATAATAATGAGAACAAATATATTTGGATGCAATACACGGGGCTTAAAGATAAAAATGGTAAAAAGCTTTATGAGGGTGATATTATAGACGAGGGATTATATATAGGTTGGTGTGATAAATGTAAACAATATCAAGTATTTAATTGTTTAAATGATTGTATGTCTTGTGGTGGAGATATACCTTGGTGTGAGTTTCTATCTGATATTTCTAATACAGAAATTCTAGGAAACATTTACGAAAACAAAGATTTAATCAATAAATAAAAAAGGATGGGTAATAAAATAAAAAAATTAAGAGAAACATATAAAATTACCCAAAAAGAATTAGCTATAATTTTGGATTGTTCAGTATCCCTTATCTCCCTAATAGAAAAAGATAAAAGGAACATTTCAGAAAGTAATTTAATTAAACTTGCAACAGCTTTCAATATATCAATAAATTATTTTAAAGGAGATTGTCATTTAAGTAGCAATAATATACCAGACATAAATGATGATTATTTATTCAAAAAAACTATAGTAAGAGATTTTTTTAAATTTGTAGACGAAAATAATTAATCAACAAATAAAAATATATGTTAAATAAAAAAGATTGGGAGGATATAATCTATAAAGACAGAAAAATAGATGAAGAACAGGTTATGAAAGAACTAGAAGATTATGCTTTTATTATGTCAGAAGTTTCTGAAGTTTATGAGTATATGGTAGGTTTAAGTAAGATTAACTATTTTGCAAAAACTATTATAGGCTTGGTAGACGAGAGGTGGGAAAGTAAAGATATAACAAAATCTGATGTTATAGATATAATAGAAGATTGTGATAATTTAGAAGGAATAAAAGAAGAATTAAAAAATTATTTTAAAATTAAATAAAACAATATGGAACAAAAACAAATAACAATGTCAGAAAATTTTTTTGAAGACTTATTAGCTTGTTTAGATAATCAGAAATTTATGGGAGATGTAAACGCTGATGGAATGTCAGAGGGAATAGATAAGGTTAAAAATAAGTGGATAGAAATACAAAAGATTATAGATAAAACAAACAGAATGGGTAGAGAACTTTTAAGTAATAATAAATAAAAACAATATGGAAATTAAAAAAAATATGGTATTTGAATATGTAAATGGTGGTTATAAAAAATACTTTATACCAAAAGAATTTATAAATAGTAATTGGCATGGGTTAATATTAGATAAAGAGTTTAATATTATAAATTATACTTGGTTTTTAGAAGAAACACTTAATAATATTGAAGATTTCAGACTAACAGAAGATGTAATTTACATAGATACTATTCTTCGTCATATTTCGGGCAGATACTTAAAAGTATTATCAAGAACTGGGAATGTAGTACATACTTCTGACTATAAATATTCTGTAGATGATAGTATAGGAGATTGTATTAATGAATATAGAATCGGAAATTCATTTACGATAGAACAATTAAATAAGGACAAATGGAAAATATATATAGAATCAGTAGAAGAAGAAATGATAGAAATAGACGGAAAGAAATTTTCAAAAGATACTATCAAAGAAGCATTAAAAAATCATATTAATAAATAAAACAATATGAAAAGAAAAAAAATTAGAATAGAAATAGATTATAATACAATTATGATGGATAAAACAGGAAAAATGATGTCTAAATTTGATTTTAACATTGATAGAATAGTTGTTCCTCCAATAATTGTAACTTTTACTACTACTGCTAAAGTTGATAAAGCTTACAAGGAAAGAATGATAAAAGAATTAAGAGAGGAATTTAAAGATGAATTTGTTGTTTATGGTATCAAGTTTTTTTATGAAGCTGAAGAAATTTAGATAGGAAAGTGTTATAATATATACAGGAGGCAATAAAATGTCAAGAAAGACGAGTCGGCATCATTGTAAGCCCAAATCTATAAATGGAACTAGAGATATAAGTAATATATCTCACGTAGATGCAGGGAAACATAGTTGCTGGCACCAACTTTTTTACAATTATACTGCACAAAAAATTTGCCGTATAATAAATGAAACTTGGTTGGACAGAGATTATAAGTTTGTTTGTGTTGAGAGAGAAAAAGATGACGAATAAAAATATAGGTGGTAGCTCCCGTAAGTGGATAGAGTAGTTATGTTACTCTATCCAGCCTATAATCTAAATTATTAACATAACTAATATGGAAGAAGTTTTCAAGGATATCAAAGGGTATGAAGGTATGTATCAAGTATCTAATTTAGGCAGAGTTAAAAGTCTAATTAGAAAATGGGTAGTTAAAGAAAAAATACTAAAAATAGTACCTCATATACGCAAAAATAAATATGGAGTTTATTATAATGATGGATATTTACAAGTTGGATTGACTGATAAAAATAAAAAAGGTCATAGCTATTCCATACATCAATTAATAGCTAGGGCATTTATACAAAACCCTAATCATTATAAGGAAATAAACCATATTAATGGTATAAAATCAGACAATATAGTAGAAAATATTGAGTGGTGTACTCATAGTGGTAATATTAGACACGCTGTTAAAAATAAACTTATGAAATTTAATTATGGAAAAGACCATCATAATTCAAAATATGTTTTACAATATGATTTAAATGGAAAGTTAATAGCAGAATATGTGTCAATAACTGAAGCTAGTAAAAAAACCAATATATTACACTCAGCAATTTCTGCTGTTTGTCATAATAAAGGAAAAACTTCAGGTGGATTTATATGGAAGTTTAAATAATAAAAAAGGAGGAATGATATGGTTGTACTATGCAGTTGGTGCAGAAAAATTATAGGATTTGGCTGTCCTATATTCACACTTCAAGTTTCACACGGCATTTGTAAAAAGTGTCTTGCGAATCAATTAAAGGAGGAAAAAGATGTTGAAAAAACGTTACTTGCTTCTGATAATGGAAGGCGATGAAGTTATATTGTACGATAAAAAGTATGATGCAGAAGTCGTCTTGCCATATAATGAAGTAGAATTATATATCTCTTATTTACAGGAAGTAGAAGAAGAAGATGATATATAGTGAGGAGGTGATACATCTATTCTCCCCTAGACTAAATCTTGGGGAGTTTTTTTGACCATTTTTAAAAAGTTAGTAGACATTCAAAGTCCAAAGTATACTAACTTCGTAGTTAGTAGACATTCAAATATTAATATAAGGCTGTGGATAACTTATGGTTAAAATTATGATATAATAAAGGTTGTGTTTATAGTTCAACGGTAGAACGAACGTCTGTGGAACGTTAGATTTAGGTTCAACTCCTAATAGACACCCCAATAACTAATTGATACAAAATATATGGGAGAAAATTTAAATTACTTAATTACTTTTCTTAGACCAAAAACTAATACACTTTTTGAGTATGCTTTGACGATTAATAATAATTTATTACCTTTTGATTTTCCAGAATATTTTAATGATTTAAGATATAGAAGTGAATTACAAGATTTATTGCCAGAAGATTTAAGAGGGTATCCAATAGTAAGGATAGAAGAAATATGTGGACTAATAGATATAAATAAATAAGATGAAATTTAAACTAATGGGGAATATCCCTAGTAAAAAGAATAGTAGAATAAACACAAGAAGTGGTAGGAGCTTTCCTAGTAAAAGATATTCTGAATGGCATGAACTTGCTAGTTGGCAGATAATAACTATGAAACCTATAGGCTATAGGATAAAAATAGATTATACTTTTATTCCAAAAGATAGAAGATTATTTGATGTTTCAAATAAGATAGAATCCATCAATGACTTATTGGTCGATATGGGAATTGTGGAAGATGACAATTACAAATTTCTCTTGATAGGGAATACGGAAGTTTTAGAACATGACAAAGAAAATTGTGGTTGTGAATGTGTTATTCATAAGATTGAAGAATATGTTGATAAAAATAAGTAAAATAAAAGCAGAAGAGCATAATGGGACTATATATAGAAAAGTTCATTTATATGGCATACCTTGTGTATATAGAAAAAATCCTAAAGGAAACAAAATATCTACCCAATGTATAGACACAAAATATTTAAAGTACCTAGAAAATGAGCCTTGTGTTGATAGATTGAGAAGTTTTTTGAGTAATTGGATATATGAAAATGTAATGGACAAAATGTTGCAATGGTATTTCTTAGATGAATTAAAGGTAATGGATAGATTTGAACTTATGAGGCTTTATATAGATAAAAAAGAAAACAAACAAGAGATAATTAAAGATTTTTCTAAAAAAATAATTAACTAACAAAACACTATGCAAAAAAGTCAAATTCTTATCTTAAACAACTTGGTTTTCAGAACTGCACAAAAGCAGAAAATGAAGCAATACCTTTCTATGATGAACTATTCAAAGTTCCTAGAAAAAGAATACTCTATTTTCGCTGATTTGTGTGATTCTATTAGAAGGAAATATAAAACAGAAAAAAAGGAAGACAAAGACCAACAAGGTAAAAAAATAGAATATTATACTATACCACTCGATAAAATAGAAGATTGTAATGCTGACTTGAAAAAAGTTAGTGATGTTTTGTTTGGTGATAATCCTAAAGATGAAAAAGCACAAAATGGTAAAACATTATTTTTATCTTACCTAGGTCAAATAGATATTAAAGAATTGACTGGTGAAACTATAGAAGTGAAAGAAGGAAAAGAAGTTCCAGTAAAGAATTATGATTACAAAGACCAAATATTATTATCAGAAATATTAGATAATAAATAAATGACACCAATACTAATGCCTGACGGAGTTGTTATATTTATGGGAGTTACTTATTCTAAACGAGAATGGGAATCCAGAAAAAAAGGAACATACTACATCAAAAAGATAAAGGTTGATAAATAAACAAAAAAGACCGAGGACAGAATCCTGGGTCTTTTAAGTCATGTAAAAATGATACTTGGACTTCCCTAGTATACATTATTTTACTGAAAAAATCAATCTTATTTTTTTCCCATAAAAAATCTCTTTAAGAAGAATGCTATAAAAGAAAATATAGATATAAATAATATTTCTCTTAATTCTACTAAATTAAAATTCCAATTTACAAACATATATCTAATTTGATTGAAATATGCTAAAAGCATTACACCATTCAAAATAGCCCAGTTTCTAAAAGTAGAAATCCAATCTATTTTACTTATTGTATATTTTACTGTTTCCATATTATTGTAAGTTTAATTTATTTAAATTCTCGTTGTCAATCCCAAGCGACATCTCACGAAAGACCTCAAGATAATTTTTATCGTTTACTATAAATGTTTCTCCCCATCTATTTGTATAAAATACTTTACCTTCTTGTTCAACTGCTAATAGTAATTTTCCTTTTAATCTTTCAACTAATTCAGAGTTATCATTTAAGTTTATATAATCTCTTGTAAAATTTAATCCAGGACAAGTTTTATAAGAAACTACATCTCTATGAAATATAATATCCTTTTCTTTTAACTTATAACTTTCACATAGCTCTATTAATATCTTGTTTAATGTGGCTATTTGCTCCTCTGACGGCTTTTCTATATCAAAGTTACCACATAGACATATACCAATACTTTTCTTGTTTACAGCCCAATTTCCTGCGTGGTATCCAATTTCATCTAATCCTCTAGTTTTTTTATAATTACCATCTCCTGATATTACATAATGATAAGCAATATGAAGACCATATTTATTTGCTACTGGGTGTAACCTTGCTTTGTGTGTCCTATCAAATGAACTAATTTGTTGTTCAAGTTGTAAGTCCCTCGGTGTAACACTATGATGTATAACTATGTTTGTTATTTTACGCATATAATTATTTTTTAACTGTATAATATCTAAGTATTCTATTTATTTGTTTCATAGCTTCATCAGATAACTGACCACTTTTACTCATTTCTGTTATATTTGCTATTACTTTATTTGTTTCACCAGCCTTTCTTATATTAGCACCAGTAGATTTTACTGCACCACCTATTGCTTTTCCTGTTCCTATTATAGCTTTAGATGTTTTTTCAGAGAATTCTTCTCCTATCTTTCCTGCTACTTTTTGTCCAAAAGTTGTTGGAGCTTTAAAATTTGCAACTTCAGTTCCATAATTTTCTATCAATCCTATCAAAGATTGCATATATTTTACTTTTTTATTTCCAGTTATACTACCAGCAATACCAGCAGCATATTTTATCTTACCAAAATTAGATACTACAGCTCCTGCTGCATCCTTTAAATTTAATAATTTAAATCCAGAACTATTTTTCAGACTACTTTGTATTTCTTTATTAGTTTTTGCAACTACCCTAGAAAAATCAAATAATTTTCTTATATCTGTTCCATTTTTTATATTTATATCTGTGAAATCCATTGCAGCTACCACATTGTCTAATACTTGTTTATTTAGCTCTGTTCCTTCAGATGATAAAGCTCTTGCACTATCTTCTATCATCTTTTTTGAAGTAACAAAATCTTTTATATTACCACCTTTAAGTAATTTAGATTTTACTGGTGCTAATGCTTCTGTTATCACAGCATATTCTCTATTTGATTTATCAAATGATGGGTCTAGTTCAGCTAATTTATTTAATAAAACAGTTTTGTATTCTCCAAGAGTTCTTCCTGTAAGAGTTGTATCTGTTCCTTTATCTGCCATATCTCTTAACACTTCATCTAAAGAAACTTTTAAGTTGTATATTTTATTTGGTGTTGATTCTCCACCTTTGTTTAATACACCATTAAACATATCTGTAATATCTTTTTTGAAACCACTACTAAATTCTATTTTAGAGTTTGTAAAATCTAACTCTAAATTTTTAGCACCAGGTGGTAAATTGAATGGGTCTAATCCAGTAAGTTTTTCTCCATCTATTCCTTTCCCAGTTATCTTAACACCTAATCCATTTTTACTTGTTAATGATTTGAAAAAGCTAGTTGATTCATCTAACATTTCAACTGCTTCATCTGGCATTTCTCTTACTTTTTTTTGTAATACTTCACCAACTTCTTCTAATTTTGTTTGTAATGGAACAATATAATTATCATATAATTGAGTAGCTGGTTCTGTATATTCATTTTTTGAATAAGTAAAATTTTGTCTTCTAGCTTCTCCATGTCCTATAATTTTTCTTTTCGCTTGATTTTCTATTTCAGAACCTCTAGTAATGTTGTCAATAATATTTTCTGTTGCTCCTTTATTAGTAGCAGTTTTTACAGTTTTAACTTTTTTGAAAGGATTTTTTGCAAAACTTATATCTTCTTTATATTTTCTATCTAATATAGATTGTTCTAAATCCATTTTAGTTCTTGTTGATGGATTTTCAAGAACATTATTAGCAATTTTATCTGTTTCTGACATATATTCTTTTTTCAATCTGCTCACACCTTCTATCATAATCTCTACTTGTTCTGATTTATTTTTAGTTTTTCTTGCTCTATCAACTATATTATAAACTGATGTTTTTGTTTTTTTAGCTCCTTTAGAGATTCCTTTTCCTATACCTCTAAATATTTCTGCACCAGCAGCTTGACCAATACCACCTCTTATAGCTTGTTTTGCTACATCACCTGCAGATTTATCATCACCAATAGCCCTAGCTCCTTCTTCTAAAGCACCTTGTGCTGCATTATAAGCTATTCTTCCACCAAGTTTTGTAGCGACTGCAGTGGCTGGTTTTCCTGCTGCTCTTGCTGCAACATTTAATGCTTTTACAGCTTTAACACCTTTAATCGGAGTTGGTGCAAACATAGAACCTAATTGAACTCAA
>Ga0222658_1000557_pt1 | contig 19697 bp, 27 predicted proteins | sample AntAcemetagen476_FD_179830 | JGI IMG/M metagenome (GOLD analysis project Ga0222658, IMG submission 179830) | Saline water microbial communities from Ace Lake, Antarctica - #476 | ecosystem: Environmental > Aquatic > Non-marine Saline and Alkaline > Saline | place: Antarctica: Ace Lake... | reverse complement strand
TTGATAAATTTTATCTTCTAATTCCTCTATAGATTTACCATGAGAAAGTATCACTACTGTTCTATTATTTATTTTTTGTTTAATCCGTTCCATATTGTTTGTGCAAAGTTAAAATCTTCTTGAGTATTAATATCAATTGCTTCTATTTTAGATAATTTTAATAAATAACTACTCTCTACATCTATTCTTTTTTTAAGTTTTAAAACTGAATCTGTTCTATTTACATATAATCCAGTGGTTTCAAAAATAGTATCTGCCAAATCAAAACTATTTGGTATTTTATCCCCATAAATAGGTTTGCTATTTTCCCATTTGTATAACTTTTCTTTTCTAACTCCAACGACAGTATTAAACTCTTTACATTGTAATAACAAATCAATAGCTATATCTATAGTTTGAGAAGTAATAAATGGAGATGTCGGTACTACTTGTAACATAATATCTGATTCGTATCTAATAGCTTCATAATATGCTAAATCATCACCTGTAGTCTTGTTAGTTGCAAATGCAGAAGGACGTTTAAAAGCTTCAACTCCATGCTCAATAGCTATATTTAATATTTCATCGGAATCACTATCAACAACTACTCTATCAACTAAGTTAGCATTCTTAGCATTAAGTAATGCGTGACAAAATAATGGTTTATCTCCTAATATCTTTATATTTTTATTTCTTAACCTATCACTGTGTTCTTTTGCGTGAATAAATGCGATAATCAATGTATATTCTCCTCTCCATATGCTTGTATTAAATCTATGTTATTATTTAATATTTTAGTTTTAAGTCTTTCTTCTGCCTCAAATTGCTTCTCAGATTCTACAAGCACAGTATCTACTAATTTCTCTGGTATAATAAGTACTGAGTCTCTATCCCCAAATATCCAATCATTAGGTTTAACTACTACTCTACCATCTATAGCAGGTAAGATTATCTCACAATTATAATCTATTATTTGCCAAGTACCGAAAGAGTCTATAGGTAAAATATCTCTACAAAAAATTGGAAAATTAAGTTCTTCAATTCCTTCTATATCTCTAGTGCACCCATCTATTACTACTCCTTTACAGCCCTTTTTTTGAGCTATAGCAGCAGTTATATCACCAAAATGTGCTACATCATAGTATCTATCAGTATCGTAAACCATTACTCTATTATCTTCAGATATGTTAGATAGCATTTTTAATCTAATTGTATCATCTAAAAAATGAGAATGTCTCACTAACTTACCCTTACATGTAAATACTTGACCAAAAAGATGAGTATTAAAACTCCAAGCTGGTTTTATTTTTCTATCTAAAACAAATGGTTTGTTATACTTTAAAGTAGTGTGTAATACATCATATATAATTCCAGATGTTAATTGTTTATTTTCCATTTAGTACCTCTAAATAATCTCTTTTTTCAAACATTGTTAAATAACCATCAACAGTACAATCGTAAATAGTTCCATTATACAACTCTTTTATTTTGTTATAATAAGGTACAAAATCAGTATTAGTTGGTAAAATTACAGTATCATAAAAATGACTATAGTTATCCTTTTTAATCCCATCAATTCCAATTAGATATATTTCTTTGATATTAAGATAATTTGCTAATGGAATACATAACTCTATAATTACATTTCTTGCCCAATATGTTTTGTTAAAATCTTTATCTAATTCTATAGCATCTAACATAGATTCTTCCTGTTTCAATGCAACTTTACGACATTTTATATCATCTGATACTATGCATGGTGGAGAAGCAAACACAAAATTAGTATTAAAGGGTAGAAACTCTTCTTGCGTTTTAAAATTGTCAGAATCAGATACACATAAAAACTTTGGAACAAAACCACTTTTACAAATTAAATTACATCCTATAGTTAATTCATCTTTTAATAAATCTAAATTCATTTCATTTAAACTAGAACCATTACCTATAACAAAACACCTCTTATATTTACTATATTCTTTAAAATCCATAATCTTTTTTTATTCTCTCTATTGCACCAAATACTTGTTCTTGTTCTTCTTTAGTAAAATATTTTTGTAACCAATTTAATTGAAATCCAAATCCTTCAGGTACAGGTTCAGGACCTAATATAATATCCATTAAATCAATTTTAAAATAAGTTGCCGTTGCCAATCTATGAGACCCGTTAGTTAATCTTAAATTAGGGGCTAGCTCTATGTGAGAATTATCTAAAGTAGTGTAATCTATTCTATCCATTCTAACTAAATTAACAGATTTTTTCTCTCCGCTAAATAATTTAATATACTGCTTAATACAGTCAATTCCATGAGATAAATTTAATTCCCATTCTGACTTTTTTTCGAAATTTTTAGAGTTTCTTAAATGCTGTAATTTACCATATAGTTCAAAAGGATTATCTTCATTTTTTAAATATCTATCAATTACTAAATAAATCATCACAACATCAAATCTCTTAAATGTTTCTTTAATGCCTTCATTTATTAATATTTCATGTGTTAAGATTATCATATTCTTTTTGGTCTCCCTTTTTTAGTTAAATTATGGCATTTATCACATAAAGTAACTCCATTAGTTATACCCCAAAAATCTTTATAATTTATCGCCAATCTTACTAATGTTTCTTTATCTTCTATAGGTGAAAATTGGTTATATCTTTGAAGAAATTCTTGTAAAATTTGAGCATAAGGTTTAATATGGTGAACTTCTAAATTGCCACCTCTACAAAAACACTCTTGACAAGTATAATTGTCACGTTTAAGTATTTTTGCTTTCCAGATTTTAGCCTCATTCAATTTGTAAATACATCCTCTTAAACTAGTCCTACCATCTATATAATTACCACTATTCTCCCCACTGTTAGAACATCTGTAGCACATTTTACTTCTCCTGTCTATTTCTCTCCCACAATTACAATAATATTTTTGTTTATATAGTGCTTTATTACCTTTATAGTTTAAATTATTATCTCCAAAAGTCTCTCCTCTTATTGTTTTACAAATATTACATGTACAACTTGTTAAATTATGACAATGCCCTCTATTTTTTGCTGCATGAGAGCTACAAAACCCAGTACCATACTTATAAGTGGTATAATGAATTTTTTTATTACAATTTTTCTCTTTACAATAATATACTTGTCTCATCTATTTATCAATCCTTTTAACAGAAATATTTGTCATTTGTTTAATTTCATCAATAACCCCATTACCAAATTTCTGTTTCATCATTGACAAGTATTTTGGAGAAGTAAAAAAATCTTGAAAAGCTTTATCTCTAAACTCCAACACTTGTTCTGAAGTTAAATGCTTAGTTGGCAATGGTTTGAAACTTTTACTGAATTGAGCATAATCATTATAATTATCAGATAACTCAACTCCTCTCTCTTTCATTACATCAAAAAATTTGCTTCCAGGATAAGCTACTGTCGCATAAAAATTTGCAAATTCACAGTTTAAATCTTTAGCAAAATCTAATGTCTCTCTCATAGTATTATAATTATCATCCCAAAAACCAAACATATAATTAGCTATAATACTTACTCCACAATCTTTAGTCATTTGTACAATGCTCTTAATGTCATCTTTAGTAAATTTACCCTTCATTATACTTCTTCGTATCTCATCATTACCTGTTTCTATACCATAAGATACCCATTTAATACCTGCAGCTCTCAACTTCTTTAACAATTGTTCATCTACTGTATCTATACGAGCATAAGTCCAAATATTAATTTTATCTCCTATATCTTTCAATCCATCAAGTATCTCGTAAGTTCTTTTTGCTTTAGTAACAAATAACTCATCCATTATTTTGAAATTAGTTATTCCATATTTACTGTATAAATCATGAAAATCTTTTAATACAGTATTTACATCTCTTTGTTTATAACTACTTCTATAAAAATTATGTATTGTGCAAAATTCACAGTTGTGAGATAAAACATAATTATTTTTATAATTTGTTTTTGTACTACTGTTTCCTCTAGTTCTCACAAAATAGTTATTATATGGTATACATTCAAAATTATAAACTTTATTATTAGTGGGAATAATTGCCTCTATTTTTGTTATTTTAAATCCATTATACAAAAATTCCCCTACTTTTTTAATTATTTCATTTTCATTTTTAAATTCATGCTGCCATATTTCTAAAGTTTTATATTCATGTGCTTTAAATACTTTTTTCCTAGCTTTATCTCTTTTATCAGTTTTTTTTGTATTTGGAAAACATTGTTTACAACCATGCCAATAACACCCCTGAAATTCTATAAGTTTCTTTTGACCATTTGTATTGATAAAATCTGGGGAGTAATAATCAAACCTTATACTCCCATCTCCAACAAATTTCCACTCATTAGGAAAATTAGTATTTAATATCTTTTCCAATTTAATTTCCATTTTATTTTTCTTTTTTTTCAATGCCTTCCAATACTGAGGAGTACACATAAAAGGAATAATTTCACCACTTTTAATTTTTTCTTTTGTTGTTTTAACCATTTTTTCAACTACTTTTTTATCTTTCATGGGATTATCAACTTTCATCCTCTTAGAAAGTTTTTCCTTTACTTCATCTGACATAGGAACATGTTTCATTTTACCTGTTTTCCACAACTCTTTTAATCTTTTACTTAAAATTGGTGATTGTTCTTTAAGAGTTTTACTGATTTTTTCTCTAACTTTTAACAATTTAACAGGGTTATTTTTTTTCATTCTATCACTTAAATCTTGTTTTTCTTTATATGTAATTGGTGGTCGAGTAGGTCCAACATGATGTTCATAAAATCTTTTAGTTACAAACAATCCCTTCTCCCTACCATTAATTGATGTTATTTCCATATTTTCTTTTAAATGTCTAGCTTCAATCCAAGAACTTTTAACATAAAAAGGATGTTCTGGAGTACAAGTTAAACTATTTCCATCTTCAAATGTTATTTTATACAACTCTTTAACATTATGACACATTACACCTTTCACCTTAGTTTCTACAATTTTCCCATCATCAAAAGCTAACAATTTATCCCCTATCTTTACATCTTGTATTTTCTTATCTTTACCTACTATACCAATTATAGTATTTTCAACAAAACAATGGTAAGGGCAACTAATAGTAGTGTAAACTACTCCATAATTATTTCTTTGTAATCCACCAAAACATTGCCAATTGTGAGCCCTATATTTACTCATATCTAATAAATCCCATCTAGGAGATTCATACTCCATTGGATTAACTGGTAAATGGTCTAAAGCTTCTACTTCAAAATTTAAATCTTTTAAAACAGATGCTAACTTATCCATAATAGATTTTTGTTGAATATAAGCAGATGGATGAGAACCCGTTGCAAGAATAACAACTTTATCAGGTTGGTATTGTATAACTTGCTCAACTGTTTCTATAAATGATAACCTTTCAGCTTCTGCATCAATTATTTTTTCAGCTTTATAATAATTAGCTAAAATTGTTAACCATAAAGGAAGTTCTACTGCAGATAGTCCTTCTAAAGATTGATATTGCACATCTTTAGCGTTAGGTTTTATTAATAATGTTTTCATAATATATTATTTATTTTTGTATAACTGAGATACCTAATGCTTTTCCCTCTATTCCAAAAGTAGTTATGTTACATTTATTATTTTCTAACTCTTGTCTAAATTTAATACAACCTTCATGTAGCATTGTATCATGTAACAAAACAACACCACCATCTTTAACTTTTCTAGAATAAGCCCAATACTCTTCACTAACAGCAGCATAGCTATGTTGAGCATCTATATGTACTAATTCAATATCATCTTTCACATCAGCTACACATCTAATAGCTGGTCTCTGTATAGTATCAATAGTAAAACCTCTTTCTTTTAATACTTTTAAAATTATCAAAGCTGCTTCTGTAACAACTACATCTATACCTAAAAGAGTCGCTCCTGGCTCACATATAGTATTAGCATATAACCAGACACTTCCTGCACGAGCAAGTCCTATATCTACATAATAACTAAATCTTTTATCTCCTATATGGTCAACTACTTGTGCAACTTCTTCCAAATGCTGTTGAATAAAATCAGCACCTACTATTTTCATATACTCTTTATTTAACTCTTCAATTCTCGCTAATGTGGTCATTATTAATTCTCCGAAAGATGGTCACTTTTTATGTCGATGAAACCAGTTTTAGTTAATTCATTCACAATATTTTTTACTTGTACTCGTAAATTATTATGTTCTCTAATCTCTATTGCTCTTCTACCTACCTCTGATAAAGCTCCATCTAGTTTACCTTTTCTCAAGTCAGATTCTAAATCCCATATCATAGCATTAATTTTAACTAATAAATCAAAAAACTTTGAAATAGGTATATCAGAGTATTTAGAAATAACTAAATCAATCTCTTGTTTAAACGCTTTATATTCTTTATTATTTTCATCATTGCCAATACGCTCATGTTTTAACTGTGCAATACTGCCACGGTCTAAAATATCAGAAATATCTCTCAGCATGTTCTTCCCCTTTTAGTTAAATTGTGACATTCTTTCATTTATTTTCTCCCCTTTATAAAAAAGCTTCCCCAAGCTATATTTAATTATCTAAAATTTGTAATTGAACCTGCAACACTATACGCTCCAGGTGAAGCATATTTTGCTATTGAACAATTAATAGTTGTCCAACTACCACTGTTAGTTGAATTAGCAATTGAAGCAGTATCTGTCCCATTACAATAAAATGTGCCATCTGATGTAAAATCTTGTTGAACAGTTATCGTTGATGGATACCAGTAAATCTTATAAGGTTCATACCATCTATCATAATAATGATGTTCAACCTCTTTAATTACCTTTACAACTGATACTTCACTAGCTTTTTTATCTTTTTTTTGTCTTTCTTCAACAAGGTCAAGTCTACCATCTTTAAAATTTTCAAGGTCTAGTTTAAGTATCTTTATCTCTTGTTCAATATCCTTTTTTCTATCTTTTAACGCTTCAATCTTTTCAAGAGTAGCTTTAACAATATTCTTCACTTCTTCAATCTGTTTTTCTTTGAGTTCTTTCTCGGCTAACTCATAGCCTTTTTTTACGTCTTTCTTTTCCACTGTTTGTTCCTCCATTTTATTAGGCTTGGGGAAGCCGTTATATTTTCCATGGCACTACTATATCGGCTAATGCCTTAGTTCTAATTACTTCTTTAGCTTCAATTTCTAGTACATGCTCTCTAAATTTAGTTTGTGCTTCTTTCATTCTTTTCTTTCTAAATAGTTCTGTTTGTTTTATAGTACCATCTAGATACACACCAATACTTTTACCATGAATATAATTAGTATAAAGACCTTCTACAATTACTCCATCATAACATGGTAATCTGCGATAAACACCTACTACCGTTTCTAATTCCTCCCACGCTATCTCTTTTAAACCTATGATACCGCTCTGTTTGCGAATCTTATTTCTATTTTTCCATGGTGTTAAATAAAAATTATCTTCACTAATAACTTGATATTTCATTCTTTCCTTCATTAACAATTTTTGAAGACACAACGCTACTTCAGTTTTACCAGTGCCAGATACTCCACCTATAGTAATAACTTCTTCATATTTTAACTGTTGAAATATAAGTTTAGCTTTCTGTTTATGTTCTGAAAGTATTACTATTTTGTCCATCATTGATAATCTCCATTTCATAGATGTGTTCTTTAGGATTATATATCATTACTACTTCTAAACCACAAACACAAGTAAAACTATCCTCTATTTCACAATCTGTAGTTTCGCCACATTTACATTTAAAAAATATTTTATGATATTTCATAATTTTGTTATGTTTTCTGGGTTTATAATTTTTATTATACCTTCTGTTCTAATACTAGATATATCATCAACTATAAAATCTGGTTTTGGCAATATAGCAGTAGGTTGTAATTTATACTGTTTACAAAAATCTATAGCATATTTCCACCCACCAGCACTCCATATTACTACAACATTATTTACACAAAGTTCTTTAATTTTATCTATTCTATCTTGGTAAATTTTGCCCCATCGCTTTTCAGGAGCATCAGTTAAAGTGCCATCTATATCTACATAAAAAACTGTCATAGTTAAGAGTATTGTTTATTTCTATCTATTTTATAATAAGATTTTAACTTGCCCCACATAAGATTTGATATTTTATCTTTTATTTCTTTTTCTTCAAGTAATAAATTATGAAGAGTATTCAACTCAAGAAAATCAATTTCTACTCCAAATAATTCTCCTAACCAACAATCAGGTTTTTTGTCATATAACTCATATCTGTATTCAACTCCACTACAATCTATATAATTTAATTGATCCTCTTCAATATAAACTTTCTTTTTCATTTTTTCTCCTAAATAAAGTTTTTCATACAAATGCCAAATCCATCGGGTCATCATCATTTATTACTAATCTTTCCATTTGTTCATTAAATCTCGTATAAGTACAACGCCAATTACAGTTTTTACATCCAGTTTTAAAAACTAAATCATAATGTTTCCTACTGCCCCATATTCTTTTTATTTCAGTTACATCTGGATAATGTTTACCTAACTTGAAAAATTCTAAATTTCTAGTATCTGGACAAAGATATAATCCAAAATTTGGATTTATCTGTAAACAAATAGAAGATGCCCAACATTGACTAAAATTTCTCCTAGGAGTAAAATCTGCATTAAATTTATGTACTGAAGTAACTACTTTAAATTCTTTCGTAGCTAATTTATGACATTCTTTATATTGTTTTTCTATTAAATCTACATTGTAAGGATTAATAATTTTCTCTTTAATTCCTTGATGAGAAAAAGAAGCAGGTCGAACATAATAAAAATTAACTCCTAATTCTTTAGCTATTTTACAAGCATTATATATTTCATGTTGATTAAAATCAAAAATTAAAAACTTAAATGCTATAGTACATTTAGATTTTGTTCTTTCTATCTCTCTCTTCAATTTTTTAATATTTTCAATAACTTTATTAAAATAATCTCCATGTTTTCCTCTCATATAAGTTTCTGAAGTAGAAGCATCTATAGAAAACCCTATCCATTTACATGTTTGAGGTATAACATGTAATAAATCATCAGTAATATTAATTCCATTTGTAGCAATAGCATTTTGCATGCCCAAATTATAAGATAATTCTAAAGCATCAGACATTTTAGGATGCAATGTACTTTCACCTCCACCGCCAAAGCAAATTCCACGAACTTTATCACCTTCATCCTCCCAATTACCTAAAAATTCAATTAAATTCATCAAGTGTTCATCTGGCATTTTTTTATTTCCCATATCCTTTTCAAGATATTTACCAAAATTGCAAAAATCGCAGGATAAGTTGCAACCAGCAAATAAATCAAGCGAGATTTCAATTGGAGGAGGTGGAGCTAATCTTTCTCCCAAACGCCATTCATTTATTTTTTTATAATGTGGTAAATATGCAATTCCTTTCCAACTATTAAACGCACAAAAATCGTCACTAAACTCTGTCATTTTATTTTACTCCTTTACACATATTTAAAAAAACTAACAAACTCTCCTGTTTTATTCATCTCTGTTAATCTATAAAAAAATGTTTCACACTCACCTTTCATTGAATTAACTTTAATATTACAACTAATACATAAACTAATTAAATTCTCTTCTTTATTATTTTTCTTGTTAAAATCAATATGATGAACTGATAGTTTTCTTTTATATTTATTAATACTTTCTTCTTCTGTTATTCCACATAACTGACAAGTATAATTATCTCGTTTTCTAATTTTTTCTTTTAAATGTTTATCAAACTCACTTGGATACTGTTCTCTGCTTTCACCATTAATATAACCATTTTTATTGCCCATCATTTGTAAAGATTGCCTTAAAATACTTGGATGAGTTTCTTTAGTTAAATTTTTATTCCAAGGTATTCTTCCTATACTTTTTTGTCCTATAATTTTTTTAGTTTCTTCAGTATGGTGTTTATCTTTAAAAGGAGTTATTTCTTTTCTTTTAGTTTTACAAATGGCACATTGACAATCTTTTTTATGTTCTTCTCCCCTAACATTCTTACAAACAGAACATTGACAATCTTTTTTATGAAATTTTATTATCTCTTTAACAATATGTTTATGACACTTACTATTTTGATTAAAATGAACATCCCAACTAACAAAATTTTCACATCCTTCCACAATACATTTATATTTTTTAGAACTTCTGCCATCTATATAAGAACCATTTCTACTACCAGTATTAAATTTCCCATTGTGACCACTAATAAATCTTTTCCCTTTTTTAACTATTTGTCCACAACCACATTCACAATATTTTTTTACTTCTTTCATAGTTTACTCTAATACTTGAAATTTAAATCTTTTTTCAATGTAGTTTTTTAAAAAATTTATATATTGTGGAACCTCTTCTTTTAGAATTCTATCGGTATTATGTAGCGGAATCATTTTAAGAGAATTAAATATTTCTCCCACTCTTTTATTAATAGCATCAGATTCTACTTTTCCAGTATGAGAACTAATGTGATTTAAAAAAATATGTTCATCAACTAATAATAATCTAGGAACATCTTTATATATATTAAATAAAATATAATCTGCTCCCCAAGTGGGTATGTTAGGAGGCAATACGAATGAAATAGCTTTAGCAGCTTCCTTACTTACCATAGGGAAACAAGGAAAAGCAGGTAAAGTACCTGGCTTAGGAGTATCATCGCTTGCCCCAATACACACAATTCTATCATGTTTATCTTTTAAATAATCTTCAATCCTATTTTTTATGTATACGTCCCAACCATTAAAAGCAAATACTAAATCATCTCCTATAACCCAATAAAAATCACCCTCAGCAAAACCTGCTAACCAATTATAATAGTCTCTATTAATAAAAATACTTCTATTTCGGACGAATACTTTAATATTCAAATCACTAAAAACTGTTTTAGTTTCTTCTAGTTTTTCTTGTGTTTGAAAATCATCTCTATCAACAGCAAATAAAATCTCAATCTCGTCTTTATTAGAAGTTGTGTTCTGTAAGCTTTTTAATAATCTGTCTCTTTCTACATCTCTAGACCTTGTTGGACATAAAAGTGAAAATACCATTATTTAGCTCCTTCAAGGTCAGATTCTTCGCCTAATGTAAAGTTTACCCCCCAAATTTCATTTTTCATTTTTCTATTTTTAAATATTTGTTTATCACTATTCAAATATTGTCTAACATTTTGATGAGTTGTATCATAAGCATTTTTATTAAATGCTGGATGGTCATGTTCTACTCTCACTAAATGACAAAATGTAAATCTATGCACTCTACTTGACATTAAAAATAACTCTGTATCTGCAAAAAATCTATCATATGCTGGACAAAATACTTGTCTATTTGGAAATCTATCAGCAAATGTTTTACCAATAATTCCAAAAGCTGTTTGCACTGCTTGATTTGTAGGTATATTAAATTGATTCATTCCTATTACACCATCATAAGTAGGATACAATTTAGTTAAATACTGTAATCCTTTACTTAAAGTATCATCAAAAAGTGTAACATCATCATTTAAATACATCATAGCATCGGCAGTCATATTTTTAAGATGTTTATTCCAAAAATCTGGTACTCTGTAATTTTTTACAGTTTTACAAGTTATCCACTCTTTATCTGCAGTTACTTTTTTAAAATAATCTAGCTCCTCTTTAACACTAAAATATAAGTAAAGATGTACATCATATTCGTATTTTGCTTTCCTAATAGATTCTATACATCTTTCTAACTTGGCTCTTCTTCCCAGTGAAGGGATTACAATGTCGAGTTTACAACTTTGTTTAATCATTTCTTCTTCCTTTTTTTGTAGTGATATTTACTATCACAGTTAATACATCCGTTCTCAGTCAGTCGTTTTTTAATAACATAACTATTACATTTTTTACATTTCACTTTATTCATAATTTGATTAGCATACCACCATCTAATAAAATGATGCATTATTCCCCCAACCGTGCTTTAAAAATATCTTCAATAGTATCGTTAGATACAAACTCACCATCCTTCTCAGTAATTATCTCTTCTCCATCAGGTAAAATAACTTTAGAACCTTGTGGCATATGAAAAATATCTTCCACAGCTAAAGGATTTACAATCACCGTCCTACTAAAACAACCACTACTTACGATTAAGACGGCTAAAGCTACGAACAATCCTACCAGTGTCATTTTTTTTGAGTGCATCTTTCATCTCCTTTATTTTATTTTTACGTTCTACTTTTTTTTCTTTTCTCATTTCAAAAAATGATGCCAAAATTGATAATATTAATTTAATGTATGTCATAAAAACCTCCCTATATAAATAATATTGGTAATGTAGCTATTACAAAAAAACCTCTACCATTTTCCTCTACCCAGTCTATACTAATCTTTTCAGACCATATCATAGTTATTACCCCTAATACTATAACTCGTAAAATATATTGCCAGTAGCAACCTGTAGATATAGCATAAGGTAAATAAGCTAATCCATATCCTAACCCTGTAGCTAACCAGTTCCACCAGTGACAATTTTCAGTAGTCTCGCCAAATAATGGATTTAGCTTTTTCCAATACGTTGTTAAAGTTCCAAATAATAACAAAGTAGATAATAATAAAGGTAAACTTAAAGATGCTCCCAAACATAGCATTGTAATTAATGCTACAACTGCTACTCCTGCATCTCTTACTTTAGTATTTTTCCACCATGCTCCACCTGTTCCACCTAAACGATATAATATTCCTGCAATAACACTAGCTATTAATACTTTAATTGTTTTTTTCATTTTACACCTTCCCTATAATCCACCAACTACTAGTTCCATCACTTTGTAAAGTAACAGTCTCATATTGAGAAGAAAAAGTATACTCTGCAGCTCCATCTATCGTATCTGCCCCTGTACAATCTATTTTTACTTCAAAACTAATATCTATTGCTTTAATTACATACATTGTACCCTTATTAGCTGTTGCAATAGCAGGTAAAAGTAATGTAACAGTGCGACTTGTTCCATCTAAAAGAAAAACTCCTTCAGCAGTAGTAGCTGAATAATCATCTGTTTTAGTTGTTTGAGGACTATAAGCACTTGTTTCATAATTTGAAGTATATGTGTGATTATATATAAAGAAGTTTTGTAAATTAGCAGCAGAGCTACTAGATGTAATATAATAATCTCCTTCATATGACGCATTTCCTGCATTTCTTATTGTAACATAAATAGCAGTAGTATAACTACACCACATCCACTCTTCGTTTTGTATCTCAGAGCTAGACATTGCTAATAATGCTATTACACTATCTCCAGGTATCAAATAATAAACTTTAGCAGCTGTTGTAGGAATTGCAGTAGTAGAAAATCTAATCCAATACTGAGTACTACTGTTTACTGTAGTTGTTGCCCAATCACTTGGAGCAGTCCATGTAATTCTACCATTGCTCTCAAAATTACTAGTATCATCGTCTAAATCATTAGTGTTTGCTGTCATTGTAGTCCATGCGGCCCCATTCCAATACTCAGCTACTAGTGTATAATTAGAACCTCTAGTTTGAAACTCAAACTTTGCTCCTGAAAATGTAGCTGCTTCTCCTACATAAAGATAATCACTTACAGAGTTCATTACACTAAACTCTGTTCCACCCTCAGTTGCTGCTTCTGTAGTATCATCTGTATAACCAGGACCACTGTCACCATTATAGAAGAATACTTTATCAAAAGCAGTTGCTGATTCACTATCTGCTTCTCCTTTATTAGATAAAACAGCATTATCAAAATATAACTCATTTACTGAATTATAAGTATAATTAGTTGGAGAGAATTTCCAGATACTATAACCAGCTTCAGCTTTTAAATGTGTCCATCCAGCATATGTTCCAGTAGTTCCTCCTATTGTTTGGTCTCTTAAATATTTAGCAGACAATGGAAGTGTTGTGTACATTGTAGTCAACACATTTTTATTAAATTTACCTTGGTCTACTTTACCATTAACTTCTATAACCATATCATTAACTTGGTTTATTCTATTACTATCTAAATTTTGTTTATTTGTTTTATATATACTCATTCTTTAGTTCCTGTTATTTCTATATTAGGTATTTCTATTTCTTTTATATCTTTAAGCTCTTTAGTTTCATTAACAGTTTGTGTGTTATCTAGCGTTATATTACTTTTACTTCCCTTTTTTATTTCTTTTTGAGTAATTCTGTTATCAATTATTTTATAATTTTTAGCATTATCCCAATCTTTAAATGCTTTTATAGATATAAAAAACTCAGTTAATCCATGTTTTTCAGTGCCCCAAAAATTACTTATTCTAGCACTGTTGTTTGGATATTTATTTTCTAAATATTTTTCATCTGTAAAAATAAATTTTATTTCTCCTTCTTTGTCATACCCTAATAACATACTTTTTCTCCTTTATAAATTTCTTAAATAAATTACATAATCTATTACTCTACCACCAGCACCTAAATTATACACTTTTAAATAATCACTAGCACTAGCATGATAAATCTCGTAAACCATTCCTGCAAATAGTCTAATATAAGTAAATGTTGTATTTCCCATTTTATCCCAAAAAGCTGCTGGATGAACATTATAAATAGTATCATGATATGATGTTTCAGAAAAAGTAGTTAAATAACCAGTAGAATCATCTCTAGTCCAATAATCCGCTCCACTAATTAACCATCTTGCAAAAGCCCACTCATTAACCTTTAATCCAGCTATCCATGCTTTATAAATCCCCCCTACAGAATAATCTCTAAGTTTAACTAAAACACCTATATCATTTTCTGAATAAGCTGTAGTCCCTGGCAATGGAATATTTACACCATAAGTATAACTACCAACAGTTCCCCATAAAAATCCAGGCATGTATACAGTACCAGCACTGATAATACTTTTTACATCGGGGGTTAATACGCAAGTATTTCCTAAAACATCTCTTACTTTTAATCCATACTTATAAGCTATATTTACTCTAGATATTAAATTTGTACTATCTATACTCATAATAATTTATGAACCGTTATAATCCTTTAAATAAATCATATAGTCTACCTCTGAGATTCCATTATCCCCTATACTATATACTTGTTGTTCAGTACTTGCACTATATCCAGTAGATATATTTGTGAATTTTACTTCTTGAGCACTTGTTCCCCAAGACATTCCTGCATTAGAATAACGCTCACTTACTTGTGATGACCAAAACATATAATAATAAATAGTCCAAGTACTTGCATTTATTTGAGTCCAATTTAACTGATTAGTAATATATGTCGTACTAAATGATTTATAATTTGGAAACCAGTCATTATATCTAAAAGTACAGCTTACATCTACCCTAACAACTATAGCATCTGTTGACACTAAAGCTGTTAATGGACAGCTCCAAGTTGCAGAACCCTGTGCAGTTCCATTACCCATTATATCTGTCTTATTGTAAGTTGCTACACCACTTCCTATTTCAGTTGCACTTCCATCAGAATGCAAAACAAATACATGACTATGAGCCGATAAATTATCAAACCATCTTGCACCATAATCACTTGTAACACTTTGAGACTTTAATGTAGAGCCTTGTTCTGTACTTGACATATATCCAGCTGCTCCCAAAGTGCTTTTACCATAATCCCTACCATATAAAGTATAAGTAGTCGACCCCCCTGCTATTGTTTTTAAAAAATTATAATCTATACCTGCAAACAATTTAATTTTTTTAACACTTGTTGAGTTTGTTTCCCAACTAGAATATGGTGACAAAGAAAGTAGACGAGTATAAGTGGATTGTGTGCCTGGAGTCATTGCTCCAGCAGTCCAAGTAGACATAACTCCATCACTTGCTTTTTCATAATAAGTTACAGCACTATCTCCAAAAAAATTACCCCAAAAACTGTTACCTGAATCATATGGCAAAATATTAACAAGAGCTTTCCAATCAAAATCTCTTGCTTGCACCATCACACCTATTTTATCTATATCTATATATTCATCTCCTGGCAAATCTATATCTACCCCATAAGTCTTATCGTCTTGTAAAGTATTTGGCATAGATACTGTTCCTGAAGCAATAATACTGGAAGCTTCTGGTAAAACAGTGTTGCTATCACCACTAGTATTATATATTTTCAACCCATAACTAGTACCACCATAAACATAGCATGAATCAAACCAAACTGTAGTAGGCTGGCCAGTTCCTGTTGTCCCTACTATAAACTTTATTCTTTGAGCATTACTTGGAGCAGTTGCTGCACTAGTAGAGCATAAAGTATAGCTTTGTACTGCAGTTATAGTTGAAATAGTTACTTCACTACCTATAATTGTCCCAGATGAATCTAGCCATTGATAACTTACTTTCACTCCTCCATCTCCAGTTTGTCCAGTAACTTTAACCCATGCCCCCATATCAAATGTAAGTCCACTTATATCATACCCAAAGTTTATAGTTTGAAGTAATGAGGAATTCCCGTTACCTTGTTTAGCATAAATTACCGCTCTGTCATAAGTATAAGCATGTGAAGTAGTATCATATAATGCCATAGGAGTATCTGAGCTATATGTAAGAGCCCAATTATTTGGCAAATAATAACCATAAATAATGGTATTTCCGAATTCCGAAAATTCTGGATTTGTAATTCTATTTATTCCTTTCATAATTTAATAGTCATAATTTTTTAAAGTAACTACATAATCTATTTCAGAGACTCCATCTTCTCCTATAGAATAAACTTTTATATATTCAGTTTCACTTGTATCATAAACTAAATAACAAGTAGCTGCAAATAACACTACTTCAGTAAATGTACTTTGACCTTTAATATCCCAAAAAGCTACTGGGAATATTCCTGCTATATGGTCAAATTCATCTCCATCTGTAGGAGTTAAATCTCCAGCAGTCCAAGATGTCATAGCACCTGTAGCTTTTGTATGTTTATAATAAGTTTGAGCATCATCCATATATCCTATATTTTGTAAATATGTTCCATCTCCAGTAATATCAAATTGAATACTTGTAATTTTAAAAGTATTTTCAACAGGAAAAACTAACACTCCTATATCATCTTTATCTATTGCTCCTGTACCAGGTAAATCTATTACTGTACCATATGTATCTGGAGTGCCACTAGTTATACTATTTGACATTGTTACTCTTCCAGAACTAATTATAGTAGCTATTTTTGGTGTAATTACTGTAAACTTTGTAGAATCTTTTGGATTATATACTTTTAACCCATATCTAGATACTTTATTTACTCTACAGACTAAATTAGTAAAATCTCCATATCTAACATCCAATCTAGAAACTAAATTTTTTAAATCTGTAGCCATTATAGTTTTCCTAATTCAACCATTAAATTATCTGATGCATCATAAATTTTAATTACTTCGTTAGCACCATCTATATATACTTTACCAGCAATCCCAACAGTTATTGACCCACTAAAATTACCAGATGTTGCATTAATAACACCTGTTGTAGTTAGAGTTGTTCCATTCCAAGTAAGTTGGTTTCCTGAAGCATTGCCAATACTAAATCTAGGTGTTCCAGTATTATACTCTAACCAAAATCCTGTTCCAGTATTATAAGCAGTTTGTCCTGAACTAATATATCCACCTGTAGATATTCCTAGACTTCCTAATAAAGTATGTCCTGCTATTCTTAATCCATTAGTAGAATCGTATTTTAAATATTTAGTAGACTCTCCAATAGCTATACCATATTTATCACTGCTATATCCTAAAAACCCATTAAGATTACCTACTCTTAGTTTGGTAGTAAGTCCACTCCAAGGACTACCATCTTGAGTAAACACTGACATATAGGGGCCATTTGTTTCTGAAGCTGTTAAAAAAATACCACCATCTCCAGATTGACCTAAATTAATAATACCAGTTCCTTTTGTCCAAGCAACAGCACTACCACCACTAGCTCTAGTTACAACATAAGTTGTAGCACTAGTAACTGTACCAATTGTCATATATTCTGAGTTAGTTCCATCTTTTAACCATAAAATATCTCCAGATGCAAAAGTAACATCTCCATCTGTAATTAAAGCTGTTGAACTAGCTGTCATATCTTGATTCAATTTATCTGCATCATGAGTTACTAATAAATTTCCACCTACACCAGATACAGTATCGTACTCAAATACAGTAGATGAAATTTTACCTCTTGCAAATATATTATTAAATTTACCATCTCCATTATCTTGTATTTGAAATCCAGAACCTAAAGCACCTGATGCAAAATTGCCAGATTCAATACTATTTTTCGTCACTGTTATATTACCAACTTTAGCACCATCCACAGAGAATTTAGCTAACTCTATTCCATCAGTATCGTAAAAGAATGTTCCTTCTCTATTAAACTTAGCTACAACATTATCACTTGCATCTTTAAGTTTCATAGAATTACTATTTAACTCAAGACTTCCTGCACTATTAGTTATTTTTAAATCTTCACTAAGACGAATATTCCCTATTAAGTTATCAGCTAAAATATCACCTATATTATTCTTTAAAAACTGTAAACTATTTTCTTCAAGTTTACCTTTGTTATTACCATATAACTTTACTTCTTTCAAATTAATTATATACGCATCCCACTCAAAATCTTCACTCTCGTCATCTTTAACAACAGTACTAGTGCCTGGTTTAGGAACTATAATTTTAGCTAAAGTTAATTGATTAGGAGATGTTGTTCTTTCTACTTTAGCCCCATCACTGTATAGATTAACATAAAAAATGTGGGTATTAGCGTCAAAAGGAATCTTTACAGTTTGACTTTTAGACAATCTATAGATACTAACTCCTACTGCACCATGTCCTGCAGATATTGTAATACTATTAGATGTTGGGTCTGTAGCTTCTACTACTAATCCATTTAAAATTCTAGGATTAAATGTGGATATTAAAATATTATGTATTAATCCTATCATATTAGATGCATTAACATCTGCACCTTTAGCAGTCATCATAACTGGCTCCAATACTTGACTCCTGGACAGCTGTTTCATTCCTGTCTCAGTATCAGGATAAGTAGTCATACTCCTGATAGTATCTGTTACCATCTTATATAATGTGTTATATGTTAACATTGTCCTATTACTATTACTCCTCCACTAAGAAAAGGCATTTGATAATTAACAGCCTTACTTTGTTTTGTAAATTCACTAACTATCTCAAAAACATCATCAGCAATATCTTCATGTGTTTGAATAGATATAACCCCTTTTTTCTTAATAAGAAGTTGTATAATATTATAAATAAAACTTTTTTTATATAATCTATTTAACTCATCACTGTTAGGGTCTGGAAAATCTAAAATAATCATATCATATGTAGCTTCACAAATAGGAACCCATTTTAAAGCATCTTCATAAAAAATAAAACATTTATCTAAACTACCTTCATTCATTTTAATAATTCTTTCATTAGTTCCACAGAACTTAACTACCTCATCATCAATATCTACTACAGTAATAACAGCTTCAGGTTGTAATTTAAAAAGATTTCTAGCTACTAAACCATCTCCCCCTCCTAGAATTAAAAACTTTTTCGCTTTAGTATTAAACTCAAATGCAGGTCTAGTTAGCGTATCATGATAAATTTGTTCATCTTCACCCTCAATAAATTGAATAAAAGAGTCTAATGTAAGTACTAGCTTATCTTCTCCATTATTATATAATTTCATCTGTTGAAAT
>Ga0222658_1000552_pt1 | contig 19820 bp, 28 predicted proteins | sample AntAcemetagen476_FD_179830 | JGI IMG/M metagenome (GOLD analysis project Ga0222658, IMG submission 179830) | Saline water microbial communities from Ace Lake, Antarctica - #476 | ecosystem: Environmental > Aquatic > Non-marine Saline and Alkaline > Saline | place: Antarctica: Ace Lake... | reverse complement strand
ACATTCCAGCTACCGTATTTGCCGGAGTTGTAGCCCCTGAAAAAGCAGATTTCAACGCCGCAAAGTTTTCTTCAACTTGCCCCATTTGTGTCTGAACTACTCCTGTTGTTGTAAAACAATTATCCGTATAGGTCTGTGACATTATGCCTCCAATTCTTTCAATGCCCGTTCTATCTCTGACATTTTAGTTTTTTTGTGTTCATAATCTGCTTCGATTTTTAAGCCCTTTTCTTTGAGTATTTCTTTAAACTCTTTTTTATTTTTGTACTCAAGACTTTTTGTTGCGATTACATTCCCTGTATCGTCAAGTAACTGAATGTATGCAATATCCTTCCCATCATGCTTAGTAATATTGTCAAGTTTGTATTTCATTTTAGCTCCAGTAAGCCGCTATCATTGAAAGTTCTTTAACGTACAAATTCGCATCTGCCTGTGGATCGGTTATTTCTATTTCTACCTGAACATATCTTGCAGTAAATTCAGGTGCAAGTATCTGAAAAAAGTCCGCTTCATCTGGATATGTCCCTGACACCGTCCCCCATTTAATTTTTGCTGAAAGAATCGCCGCGACATCCGGGGATGTCAATTCATACCATCTTGTATTCGCATCTGTTTTATCTGCCCAAGTAGTAGAATCTGCAATCGGGAAAATCCCTTCCCAAGATACGGCGGAACTCACAAAAATGGTCAAAAAATCTCCCCAGACTCTTACTGTTTTTTCAGAGCCTAAATCATATTCAGGCGACGTCCAAGTGCCTACCAATAGCCCCGCTGTATGGCTGCATTTTACAGTATCATCACCGCTGTATAATTCATATTCAGTATTATCGTGTGTGCCGATTCCATTAAAATCCCATGACCATGTATTTTTATCTACATAATTAGAAGGATAGAAAACGGTTGTTGTTGATGAAACAGGTGTTTCTGCGTAATTTCCTGAATTGTCTTTTGGAGCGCACCAAAAAGTGAACGTACCTGGTTTAATTCCTGAAAGTCTAAAGTTCGGAGTCTCGTTAAAGGCTACAAACACACCGCCTGACCATGCTTCTCCTAATCTTATTTCATATCCTGCAACATCCGGATCGCTTATTTGGTCGCCGTAAATATTTACAGTATCTCCAGAAGCAACTGCTGTGATTGCTGTCATGTCGTCTGGGAGTTCTGTTTTACCTATTATATTTTTTGACACAACATAGGCGGATTCTATATTTTCTTTAACTCCAAATATATTTACAGACCTTAATTTTATGTAATATGTAACTCCCTCTTCAACCGGATCAACCTGATAATCAGTAGTGGCTTTGGTCATAAATTTCCATCCGCCTGTTCCAATCTGCATCCAAACTTCAGCGTAATCCCAGAATGGATAACTCTCAACTGACGGTGGGTCAAAATCAATCAACCATCTCGTGAAACTTCTTCCTCTGTAGTAATAAACCTCTTCTTCGTGAGAAACATTAATAACGGGCTGGACAGTTGCTGACGGGCTTAATAAATCAGTTATAAATAATTCCTGCGTATCAATATCATAAGAATCATTATAGAGTGAATCGTCTTCTTGGATTAAAGTTAAAGCTACATTACCATCCATTTGCAATTGCGAATTTTCAACTCTATACATTGGCTTTGTTGAACTCGTCCAGCCAGGCATCCTGTGAGTGATCTGCACAAGATCCATCGTCTCAAGGCTCATTCCCTTGTTGCCCATCATAAAAGATAATACATTTCCCCATCTGGCTCGCTCTAAGTAATAATATGACATTGGTATTACTGTTGCTAAAGAAGACAATCCAAGCAATTCAATCGACTGCTCTCTATAATCACCTTCTGTGTCATAGGCTGTATCGTCTTGATATACTTTCTCGTCTTGTGCGTAGTTCAAATCAGCATTATAATAAGTTGCCCTAACAGCATTCGGCCGACTAAATAAACTCGATGCCGGGCCAACTTGTATTGTACTTTCTTTTCCTGTCTGGATTATATCATCTTCTGTAATTTGCATACAAACAGATTCTTCACGAGTATCCCTAAATTTTAATTTGAATTTATTGTCGGAATAGATTAATTCACTTCTACCATTTGCAAGAAGTAAAGCAAGATTATCTTCTGCCGCCTGATCTTTGTCTAATCGCATATTGCAAGTCCAGCCGTAGGTATCATAATAAGTAGCGGCTGTCCGAAAAGAAGCTAAATCAATTCTGGTTGGGTCAAGACCTTTCCCGCCTCTTGTAGATGGTCGAGTTAGAAAATCATACACGCAGTATGCAAGATTATTTGTGTATAATGTTCCCATTGAGGCGTAGACAGATTCGGTAGTAAAATCTTTGTTTAAATTTCCTTCAAGAATTACTGTTACGTCTGGAATTGATGTAAATTTATCTCTATCATATTCCAATTTACAATAAAGGTATGTATTGTATCTCCGAGGATCTGTAAATGCTGGATAAGCAGTATGAAGAGTTGAACAAACATTTTGCGTTGAACTTCCACTGAAAAACTCATAAGAGAAATAATCAGCATAATCAGATTCAGTGTATAATTCACCATTAAGAAAAATCTGGTCAACTCCGCCTGATTGGTGAATCTTGCTTACTTCGCCTTCAGCCAGAGATAAAATAAGATGTAGATATTTATTGTCGGTTCCTGTAGTAGTTGCGAAAGCAAGGTTCCCGCCAACTCTTGTCAATCCATAAACAATAGGTCTGATAGCGTCGGTGGTTTTTGAGTTAACCAAAGTACCTTCATTTTTAGGTTTTTTAGCTGCAAATTCTGGAGGATGCCCAATAGCAATAGCAGTCATTACTCCTTTTACTGCAGCAGACGCAACTGCGGCAAATAGTGCAAGTCCTATTGTTGCTGGATCACCCATCGAGTCTCCTTGCCATAATCGGGAATATCGTTTTTCCTATCATTAAATTCCTAACTCCATGTTTTTTATTAACGCACATTATGCGATTGTCTCCAAGATATATTGCTGGCCATTTAATTCCTTTGTAATTCGCCACAATCAGATCACCTCTTTTCAAATAATTTGGATCAACTTTTTTACCGATAGTTCTAAATAAGTCGATCATATCTTTTATCGCTAATTCAGGATCAGTTTCCCAATATTCTAGATAAGAAACAAGGTCATACCCTTTGTATGCAGACGGAACTTTCAGGTTCAAATCTGTATAAATCCGGTGTATTAATTGAAGGCAATTACACTCCTCAAAGCTCTGCCCTATATATTTTCGAGTTACCTGTCCGAATCCCTTCATGTTGTTTTGCCCCAGTAGATTTCCCGTTCCATCAAATCTGGTAACCATCTTTCCCCGCCAAAATTATCTGTATTACTCAACGCACCACATCTTGCATAACTTCTGTCGCACCATGTCTCTGCTCCTGCGTAAGTACATTCAGTGCCTTTAAACGCCCACCTACAGGATGCTTGATGTTTTCTTAAAGTTCTTTTGTTCCAGAAAACAAATTCGTTCATTAATACTATTTCTGCCTTTGGTTCAGTTAACTTCCAGGTTGAAACTAACCCCCTAAATATTTCAATCGGCTGATCAATCATGGTATTATTTGAGTCCAAAAATCCTATCTGTAAAATGCCCCATTTGTTTATAACGTCTTCATTTAAGAAAATCGCTGACATCTGTAAATCAACATTTGCAATATCGACAATTACTTTATCAACTGAAGTTTTTGCCCCGAAATTTATTGTCTGAATCTCAAATGGCATTGTTTCAAATTTATTACTTTCATATCCTTGTTCGGTTATTAAATAAGCATCTCCCTCTGTCACTAAAAAGTTGCTTCCTTCTGTTGCTAAGTTATAAAAATTAGAGACTCCGTACAAATCAACATCCGCGTCTGTGTACCTGATTATAGTATCAAATTGAAACTCAAGAAACCAGAACATCTTCCCGGTTTCAGCGGCCATTGCAGCTTCAACAAATGATGATAAATCTCTCATATAGGTGCAAGCCCCTTCAATTTAATTCCGTAAGAATAAAGCTTAGAAATAAACAACTGTCTTGGAAGTTTATCCTCTTTAAACCTTACTCTTATTCTCAAATATCCTGTAAAATCTGCAGTAATTATTATTCCTGAGGCCGGAGCCGCAACATCAAATTGAACCCTATCGCTGTTTGAAACCCCGCCACCTACTAATATTGTTGTGTTTGTTGTGTCGTCAACTCCGTCAACATATATGGTTTGAGAAGATGTGCTTCTGCCAGGTATATCAAAGGTATCTGTTGTTCCGTCTCCTGTTCCGCAATACAAGCCGTTATGATTAAAAGCCTGCCCAAAAAGTAACGATAAATCATAAATATAAAAAGCCTCGTCTGCCCCGTGCCTTTCTTCGTAAAATTCCCACAAAGTTTTACCTTCTGCTAATGATAAATTTTTATATTGTATGGTTACATTATATTTAGGATAAAGCAATTTGCTTCTTCTCTGTTCGCCTCCTCCATCATAATTAGATATTAAAGTATTATATTCCGGCTCGATTATAAATGAATGTCCGGTTGATGGAGAAGGGCTTGTCTCAGGATATGTTGCCATTATAAAGTACTCCTCATTGTATCTCTAAGTCCCGTTCTATCTTTTAAGGCGTCGTCAATAACAGTTACGATTGATTGTGGATTTCTCTTGACAACTTCTGCAAAAGATTTTGAATCAATGGCATTAATAATAATTGTTGTTCCCCCTCCACCGCCTTCAGTTTTTACTCCAAGATCACCATCTGAAGTTCTGGTCAATGGCATTATCGCTTCTGCCCCTGCTTCTCCCATTAGTCCAGCACCTTGTGCAAAATTAAAACGAGTAGGTCTGTTTACAATCCCGTTTGAGAATCCAGAAATGCCACCAGGGAAAACACCGCCATTAGCCATAACTGGAAGCATGTTTCCAGCCTCCATGCTCGAAGTAACCCCGCCACCACTAAACAATGAAGATGCCCCTGTTATTAATCCGCTTAACAGTCCACCCTTTGATCCACCACTGAACAAAGGCTCAATAAGTGATTTTTGGATTAACATTTGAGTTATCATCTTGCCAAATGATTTTAAAATATCACCAAAGGTTGTTTCTGCCCCCCATAACATTTCATTAAGAGTTCCGCTAAATTCACGACCCCAGCCTGCAAAAGCGTCTGTCATATCATTGGCTGTATCTTCTGAACTATCAATAAGTTTTTCATCAAGTTTAACCTGTGCGTCAAGTTTTGACTGGTGGTCTGCCATCATTGTGTCAAGACTCGCCAACAACCATTCATCTTCCTGAGTCATATAATCAGCGATATAATCAGCATGCGCATCAAGGCTCTTTTGATGATATTCCATTTCTGTATCTAATGATTTTAACAGCCATGTATCTTTTTGTTCCGCCTCCTTTGCTAAATCTGTGGCCAATTTTTCAGCATCTTTAGGTGGAAGTCCGGCAGCAAATTTATCATGCTCAATCATCTCTTTTGCTCTTGCTTCCATTGCTTTAAGTTCAGTGAGAAATGCTTTTCTGTTTGTAATTAATTCCCTTAATTTCTTTGCCTCCCTGTCAACCTGCCAAGTAAATTTCCCCGTTGCAATTACCCGCTCAAGAAAATTCAAACGCAGTTTTTCTGCCCCCATGTCTTCATCAAAAGTTTTTACAATGTTAGAAGCATTTTGCCAGGCGTCCCCATACTCAACAACACCAGCAGCCGCAAGGCCCATTGCCTTTGCTATATCACTCCAACTCCCTGCAAGCTGTACGCCAAGGCCAATAACCTTGCCCATATTTACTGCAAGCTCAAACATATTTTTTGATAAAGATGCAATTTGTTCTATCACCTGTGGGTTTTGCCTTATCCATTTTGTAGTTGCCTGTATGGTTTCTCTTATATAATCTTTATATTTATCAAACGTTCTTAAAAGTTGCCCCTCAATGGTTGAATTTAAAATCTTGATATCATTGTCAAGTTGATCTCTCATTATTGCAGCAAGCTTTTGTGTAATTCCAGCACTTTCTTGCATTTTCTTATGTAATTTTTCATATAGAGGAATTTGACTTGCTAAAACATCAGCAGTTTTGACCTGTCTCGCTCCGAAAACCTTACCGATTTTTGCTGCGTCCCATTGCTCCTTTTTCATTAATTTCAATAAATCAATAAATGTTAAACCTTCTATTCCAGCCGTCTTAATATACTGTGCAGATTTTAACATAATCATGTTTAGGCCAGCACCAGCCATTGACGCCTTTATGCCACCGCCAGCCAACGCACCCAACATAGCAGCTGTTTGCTCGACATTGTAACCCATTAGCTTCGCCATAGGAGCGGCATATCTCATTGACTCGCCAAGCATTTCAACCGTGGTATTTGATCCTGTACTCGCCACAATAAAGGCATCATTAACTTTAGATAAATTTTCAACCTTCATTCCGAAAGCTGTCATTGTGTCGGTGGTTATATCAGTAGCTAAACTCAAATTAACCTGTGCAGCCGTTGCTAAATCTAAAGTTCCAGGTAATGCCACAATACTTTGCTCGGCACTGAAACCAGCAGCCGCCAGGAATTTTAAGGCTCCGGCGGCTTGTGTGGCTGTATGCTCTGTGGTTGCTCCCATTTCACGGGCTATATCTGTTAAATTTTTTAAATCTTTACCTGTTGCCCCTGACCATGCCTGAACGGTTTTCATTGTTGACTCAAATTCACGGCCAAGAGAAATGACCCTTTTTGTCAACATTACCATTCCAACACCAAGCGCTGCAGAAGCAAGAGCTACTTTTGCAAAAGAAACTCTGCCAATTTCACGGTTCATTAATACAGCCGCTTTCTTGGTCATAGTTTTGGCTTTTGCAAGGTCACGTTTTAACTGCGTTGTTTTTGCACTGACTGATAAATATATCCCACCAATTTTCATTTAGTGCCTTTCGCTCTCATTACTTCGCTCCGTGCATATTGTACCATATCAAGACAATACAACTTCTCTTTTATTCCTAACAAATCCATAATTTTAAAAGGATCTATGTTTTCAGTCATTCTCCAATAAACCTCGTATATCAAAACATTTTCATCTTGTAATTCCGGTAAACACTTTGAACAATCAGGTTTTTCATTGTACATTCTATATGTTGCCCTGCATCTTTTACAGTCTATTTCGCTGGTCCGGATGCAGAACTCTGTGAGTTTTTTCTTTGATCTTCCTTTTCCTGAGATATTTCGTCTGAAAGTTTTCCACGAAGTTCCGAGATTAAATCACCGAATCCCTCAATTTTATCGTAAGCCGACATTTTATTGTCTTCTTTGCATTCTATCGGTTTATCGTTTTCGTCAAAAAAGTTCTTCCAGCCCACGATTGCAGCTATGTTGTTGAGCTTAACGATTAAATGCGGGTTTGTTTTCTGGATTACTGTAGGCGTGTAATCCTTACCTTTTTTCTTGTATTTAATTTCCTGCTTAAATGCTTCGTCAAATACGTTTGCTTCTTCGCCGGGTGTCAGGTGTTTAATTTTTAACTCTGCCTTGTCTGAGTCTTCCGGTACTTCAAACCATCTTTCTACTGTTTTTGATATTCTCATAATTCCCCTTTAGCTCCTTTAAAAGTGATGGGCGGAAGTGGCGGAGCATACCACTTTAGAGATTGAACTCTACCGCCCATATAATTAATTAAGTCTCATCGCCCCTTCAATTTTTCCCTCAAAATCAATCGTACCCAAACCAGCTTTATCAACTGAAATGTTTGGCTCTGACAAAATCTTGATGTGTGAAATCATTGTCTCCGCTGGAAGTCCACCACCTGCGCCAGTAGTTGAATTTGAAGCATAATAACTGGTATCATCAACCCAAAATTTAAGAGTCGTAAGGTCTGATTTAAGCCAGTAGGCGTCCCTTACTTTATCCTGACCTGTGGTGTCGTCTTTCTTATAACTGCCTGAAAAAGTAACTGTACCACCTGTTCTGATACCCCTCAAAATCATTGTATCATCGTCACCAAAATCTGTGTCATCAAGCTCTGCATACGAACCACCCGAAAACGCCCACGTCCCACATCCAACAATAGATGCATCTGAGCCTATTGTTACTTTACAATCCTTGCCTATTTTACTTTCTAATGCCATTTTACTACCTCCTGATTCGTAGGTGCTCCACTCCTAACAAACCGATTAAATGTTATTTCATTATTTTCTGAAAAAGTTTATACGTCCCCCAATCAATCGCCATTAATGAAAGATGTTTTATGTCTATTGAACAATCAACTACTATAGGTATTTTTCTTTCTCTTAATTTCTCACAAAAAACCACGTCTTCGCCTATCGGTTGCCCTTCGTCCCCGACTTTGAATTGAAACCATTTATCAGGAATGAGGTCTATAAAAATTTGCGTATCATAAAGAATACAACCTGTGCCTGTGTATGTGACAGGTACTTCGTCTTTAAATGTTCCGTCTTCGTTTCTAATTTCTTTATCTGGTACTTGGTATAATTTTCCAACATCGCCCCTGAGAAGAAGTGGATCAAAAGGCGGATAACGTCTGTGAACTCTTGCCCCGACAACTGGTTTTTTATGTGCCAGCATTTTCTCAAGCATATTTTCAGTCATATAAATCTGATCTGAGTCCATCATTATTATGTGCGTACACCCTGATAATAAAGCCTGCTGAACAAGGTTATTTCGTGCTGCATCAATCTGGCATGGAAAATCAGGCATCAATACATCAAAATTTATTGACCTTCCGGTTTTGACAAGTGAGCTCATGTATTCTGTTATGACTTTCACAAATGAAAAAAAGAACTGTCTGTAAACTGTTTCGTCTGTAAGTGGGATTCCGATTGCAAGTTTTACTCCGTATTTCTTCTGCATCCGTTTTCGTTTTCGATTGCAATAGGTTTTAAAATCATGCTGTGCTATAGGGTCTGCATATACTTTTTTGTAATGCTCATCATTTTCCGCCGTCTTGTTGATAGGATGTATGTGAGTTATTAAAGAGTCTTTAGCCCATGCCCACTTCCCAAGTTCTTCTGCAATGTCTTTTAATTCGTTATCACACCAGCAATGATTATATTCTGTTGAAAAGAAATCTCCGCCCTCAATATACTTCAACATCTTTTTATGTGCCAGCCAGTGTGCAAATGGATTTCCGTCTTTTACTCTTTTGTCTTGAGTATGAAGTCCGACAACTCCCCATCCTATTTCCTGCATTTTTAGTAAGGCATTTTTCAGGAAGTCTTTTTCAGGTACGGTATCATCGCCCAAGAACATGACAAGGTCGTGTTTTGTTCTCTTGACTAATTTCTTAACCATCCGAGGACAACCGACTCCGTCAGTGTCAATACCTGTGATTATTTCGTATTGACCAATAGGCAAGCCTGCGTTTTTCTTAATTGCCTTTATACAGCGTTTGGCTGCGTCTGGTCGTATAATTGGTATTACTATGCTAATTTGCTCCATCTTTTAGCTCCTTTGTAATAATCCTAAACCGCATGGATTTTTATGTGTCTTTGAAATGTATTCTTTCGATAGTTTATAGGTTTTTGACTCGCTTAACCCTTTAAAAAATCTTTTGGCATGATCGAAAACATTAATGTCGTGGATAAGAAGGCTGTCAGACCCCATTTCATTAACTTCTTGTTCTGTTATCATGGTCGCTCCCTTTCTAATAACACGTCATACTCAACTGAATACCCCTGTATAGGTGGCACTTGGTCAAAATCGTTATTTGGATAAGTCAAATTACGTTGGAAGTTTAAATGTCTCCATCCTGTTACTGTAAGTGTACAATCATCAAACATTGTTTTTAATGACTCTAAAAGATTCCCTGCTTCTAATGCTGAATTATTCTGACTGAATATATTAAATTGAATTGTGAAGTCTTCTCGCTCATCGGTAAAATCTAATTCGTCAATATCGGAAACTGAAAAATAAACACAATACGGAAACGGGTCGCCCTGCTCTGCTTTGTTGGGCCGCAATCTCCCGCTTATATCATTATAAAAGCCACTGCCTGTGGTTGTAGCAAATCTGTTATATAGTCCCTGAAATAATGCGTTCATAACTTATCCAATGCTGATTTAAATTTTCTGTTTGCGCTGCTCTTGTTTTTTTTGGCCGCAGGTCTCATAAAGGATTTTGCAACATCTTTGTAAGTTCCCATCTCTAAAAAGCTGGCATGATAAGGAGGTTTCCAATTCTTCGGCCCCTGACACCATATTATATATCCACCGTCTTTATATTTACTCTTTTCAACATAAAACTGGCTTAAAAGCCCCTGTTCTGTGGTGGTTTTGGCCTTCTGCTTCAATATACGTTTTGCGTCGTCCATGACATCATTAGCAACTTCTTTTGATACGTTTTTTAAAACGATCTTTGCAGCGTTAATCACTTTATTTGCGTGCCATTCAATCATACGTCCTCTGTTGCCATAATATCGATTTGTTTATTTCTCTCGGCTACGTTCATAATCGAAACTATGTTAAAATACCGTGTACCAAATTTAATCCGGTTCTTCGCTGTGACACTTGCCCTGTATCTTATTCTTATTTTATGCGTAACGGTTAATTCAAGTTTCATTGCGTCAAGAGCTTCACTGGATTTTAACGGCCAGATTGCTGCTTTGACTTTTGTCATTCCTGTTACGTCAGTCCAGACTAAAATCGATCCGCCCATTCCATCAGGTGTAGGAGTTTCAGATTGTATTGAAACTGTATGTCTTAATAAGCCTGATCTCATTCTGTCGGTTCCTCGTGTATTCTTTTCATCCACAATAAATCTCTTGCAACTTTTAGATTAGCCGTTTGATCTGTGCCTACTATCTGATCTTCTCTATGTTCGTGTAAGTCTCCAAGAATTATTTTAATTGCATGGATTATTAATGGGTCAACTGATTGTTTTATACACGATCCCCCTGAAGTCCATGCTGCGTTTCCGGCTGAACCGTTAAGATTAAAAGAGTTTACATCTGCCTTTGTAATTATCCAATTACCGTATGCTGCTGTATTCCCGCCTACATCGTAAATATAAACTTCGTCACCTGTTGCATGTCCGTGCGTTCCTATCGTAAGAACTATGGGGGAGGCGTTAGAAGCCCCTGTGATCGCTTGTACTGCGTTTGCCCCATAACCACAAACAAACTGTATTTCTATCGGATTATTGGGGTTTAAGGTAGTTGTAGGCCAATTATAACCGTACTCTAAAACTATCCTGCCAAGGTCTCCGTATGTATCAACATTATAATAGTCATCACTCCAAGTCGTTTGTGTTCCGGCTGTGTCTGTGTATTTAACGTGGGTCACACTTGCTAAATTTCCGAAGGGTAAAGAAATACTATCTCCTGCAGGCCAAGCATCAAGGTAAACTGTCCATGTCTGAGTTATCAGCCTGCGCCTTGTGATTTGCTCTGCCTTACCCGTTGCTACTGCAATTATAGACTGTAAATACGCATCATCGTCATCATAGTCTATGTTTAGATGTGACTTGACTTGATCTAAAACAAGTGGATAATAAACAGGCGGTGTCGTTAGTATTTTCTTCATAATTTCCTATGTACACGGCTCATGATCATGCCATGTTAAAACAAGTTGGATTATGTTTGGGTTTACTCCGTTTGTGTACTGCCAAAAATAATTTGAATTAGGCTTTAAAATAAATTCAGCCTGTGTGTCACGATTTATAGCAGAACCCTTACCAGTTGATAAAACCGCTGTTAATATTGTAGTCCCGCCTGTTGGGGTTATCGGGCTCACTCCTGTCATACCTTTTATGCAGGTTGTGACAGAAGGGTTTAAGCTGGCCTTTACCCGGTTATGATTCAATGGTGTAACTGTGGCTCCACCTGCAAAACTCGTTACATCTTCAACAAGGATAAATGTTCCATCTGCTGTTGCTGTAAGCTCCCACGCCATATGTATCTCTTTACCGCTGGCAGGGATTGACATTCCAAAGGCTGCAACATTACCATTAGCCAGCGTGTAATTAAGCCCTGACCTGAAAAAACGCCCTTGATGCACAGCTTCCTCGTTATGACTTGCTATTAAAAGTCCACAAGTCGAAGCATCAGCCATTATCGGTTCGTAGTTATCTTTTGAAGTCTCACCAACAATAGCTTTGAAAAATCTTGGAGTTATTTTAGAATCGAATTTCATAATTTCCCTTAATTAAAGGCCGCCATTTAGACGGCCCGTAATTTAAACGTCAACTTCTTTCCATGATACAGAATATCCGCCAAGATAAGCCGTGCCTGCTGCCTTCCATGTCGGAGCCCATCCCCAACCTGGGCCAAGAGTAATATCACCGTCAACATATTCAACACATCTTGCCCCTACTAAATTTGCCGCTGTGCCTGCTGTAATATAAAAATCCGCAGCCCTGATTAATGTAGCTGCCCCGCTTCCTGTAAGTGCTGAACCAGCAGCCGATGTAATATATCCGGCCTTTGGAGCCGCTGTCGTTCCTATTAATCCACTTGTTACAGGCGAAACCGCTGTTGATGCAAGAACAGGCGTTAATTGAAATTTACTGTGAAAACATCCTGCAACAGGAGTCGTTCCGGAAATCGGGAATGTAGCAAATTTTAACAATACTACATTTACCCCAGAACCTACCGGGTTCCAAACTGCAAACTGTGTGCTTGCGGCTGCTGCAAAAGCATTGATATTTCCTGCGGCAATGGTTGATGTCCACGCACCCAATGTTAAATGATAGATACGACCATTTACCGCATCATCTTCATATTTTCCGCCGCTTGGCTTAGACACAAGCCTTCGATCAGCGTCTATTAATGGAGGGTTTCCTACCCCATCTGAGTTTTTACCGTACATAATATCCTCCTAAATTGCGTTAAAAGCGTAAATAAGACTTCTATCCGGTTCCCAAGTGCCATCATGATAGATATATTTTTCTCCTGTATCAATGTAATGGACTTTTGAACCTTCTGTAACGTCTTCTGTCGGTCTTGTATCTGATGATACACAGTTCCATTTTTTTATAATTGTTTCACGGATAACAGCCATGATACCTCCTTAATATGCGGCTTCTACATAAGCACCGTCTGACACGGGAACATAAAACAATGAATGAAAAACAACTCCGGTTGCAATATCTGCAACTGTGGTTAAATGTCCAATGGTTGAAACCGCGTCTTTATATCCAATAAATATTGGCTGACCAAGCCCCACAGGCTTATCTGCAACGCCAGCGCTACCAGTAACATTATGATTCGACCCTGATACGGCACCGCCTCCCCATGTTACCCTTTGACCTTCTGTTAAGCCTGAGATAGATGTACTCACAAGCCCCAGCTTGGTTGATGTTATTGCCCCACCTGTGTGTAACGGACAGGAATATGTATATTGAAATAATGCTGCTTCTGCTTCCAATACTGTTTCAACTTCCATGAATAAATTCATTAACCAAATCGTCCCGTAAACATTAAAATCCTCTACCTGCGCTTGATGAAGGTGTACTAAATCTGATACGTCAACAACGCTTGTATCAACCCTCATGCCTAAAATTAAATCTGCTATTCTTGCTCGTGTACTTGGTGCATAGTTACCCATTTGTCAGGTCTCCTATCTCTTTTTGAATTTTTTGGGAATAACCGCCTTTTCCCGTTTTATTGATTTATAAGAAACGGCGGTTTCCTGTTTTGGTTTAACTTCTTTTATCTCTTTAATTTCCTTTACCTCTTTTGGATTATTTCCGGCATGAAGTCTAAAAAACACTTTATCTTTCAAAGCATATCCGTTCTCCATCAACACAAAAGCTCTTTTGGTAGAAACATTTATTACGTTCTCTGTTTTATCAAATAGCTTTTTACCGGAGTCTGTTAATCTTACTTCCATAATCCCCCCTAATCAGTTATCGCTGTTCCAACAACATCAGATTGATATCTGGGTTCGCCCCAATATTCAACATTGACTATGCCTGCGGCTGCGCCTGACATTCTGATCTGGAAACAATCAAACCCGGCACTGAATTTTGCAGGGTCAAATTCCACGATCCATAATTGATTCTTACCTGTGGCTGATAATATGGTAAATGTAATTGCATCAGTTGCCCTTGCTAAAAGATCGGCTGAGGCGGTATCAATGTTTGACCAAATCGGGCAAACTTCTGTGATTGCTACTGTCCCTGTTCCTGCAACGTCTGTGCTTTCATTCCAAGTCACAACAACATCTACAGCGTCAACGTAGGTATAGCTAAGAACAGCCCACACCTTTTTAAAATTTTTACAGGAAATAATATCAGATGTGTTCAGCAATGCACTTGCTATTGCCGGTTCATGTCCCTGAATGATTTTAAACGATTCTGGTAATGTTAAATTACTCATTTTTATATCCTCCGTTATTTTATAAAATTATCTTGCTGCGATTCTCACAAAAGGACTCACTGTTGAACCGGTACCCTTGAAAGGTGTGATTGCCGAAGAAAGCCTTGGCTGTCCGTCAAAACTATAAACAAACCTGAATGTAGTCTGCCCATAATCGAACTTAAAATGTATTGAACTGGCTTCATTAATATTTCCATAATCAACACAAAGATACTGAGACAAATCAACAAGCCAAAGGTCGCCAGCGTCTCCAAGAGTTTCTGCCTGTTCGATAAATACAACAGGATATCCAAGAATCGATCCGGTGTCTCCAGGTCGTCGCGCAGGAACATAAAGTTTTGCCATGCTTCCGCCTGTACCTACTGAATAAGACAACTGCATCAACTGTTGAAATACGTTCCTATTAGCAAGCCAAATTACTGCGCCGTCGCCTGATCTGATATTAAATCGTTCAAACATCTTCAGGATATTTTCAGTAACGATTGTGTCTGCATCCTGTCCGGCTTCTTTTGCGATACTGATTTTACAATCTGCGTTTTTAAGGCCAAGTGCCTGACCTGCTCCGGTGCCTTCCATGACCAAATCCTGAGTTTTAAAAGCAAATTCTTCGGTAAATAACTGTCTCATTTCCTGACCAAGAAAGGTTGCGTTCATAAGAATTTTGTCACTTGCATAATAAAGCCCGGTCATTCGTTCAGGTGCTAATTTGATTTTCTCAAACTTGGTTGAACTGGATGTGATCTCTGAAAGCTCTGCATCCGTATAAACTCTTACACCGCCACCCCTTGAACCGTCTGCACGATTTGTTTCGTCAATACCGACTATCTCAAGTGATTCTGAACCGGTTATGGTTCGTTTCTGGCAGCGTTTCAGCACTTCTGAGTTGTTGAACCCGTTTGTCATAAGGTCAATCGAAGATTCTGACTGTAACAAAAATCCACCTTCTGAACCTATCGCCTGATTCTGTCCACTTCCTGCTGCTCTGTCTTCAAATAAAGGCCGCATTGAGCGATCTTCAAAGGCTTTAGAGATTTTACCCTGCCGTTTTTCGATCAAAGCCAAAGACCGTTTTGCGCTTAACTCAAGTCTTTTACTGGCAGCCGCAATAACTTCGTCTCCGCCCATTCTGGCTTCTACTGTAGCAACATCCACCATTTGCTGACCAAATGCCGTCGCCGAAGTTCCCCTGTAAACTGGATGATCTTCAATTTCAGCATCAAGTGTTCCTGCGTTGTCATCGGTGTTGTCGTTTAACAGATCATCCATTGCTACCATGCGTTTTTCAGCATCAATGTCTTTTGTAAGCTGTTCGGTCTCCGATAACAGTCCGTCACGTTCCGTTTTAATGTCCGCTGTCAAAGCCTCTCCTTCAAGTGCCCTGATAGCCTTTAGTCTCTCGATCTTGTCTTTAAATAATTTCCTAAGTTTTTCTAACTTATTCATTTTAAGTCCTCCGAATGCTCTAATGTTAAAATATCAATTGCTAAGTTCCTTGCTTCATCCTCGGCGGTCACGCCATTCCCCTCGTCGGTCACGACTGGAGTTATACATTCTTTCGCTTTCTCAAGTGTTCTTACTGCCACTTTTGTTGATGTATATGCAGGATAAACAACCGGCGAAACGTCAAAAAGTTCTTTAACTTCTGTTATTGTGCGTTTCGCTGTGCCGTCTTTCTCTTTCCACTCATCCCCGTTTTCTGCCACTGTAAATCCGAATGACATCTGAGATATATCCCCTCTGTCAATGCTTGTTTGCAAATCACGGGCGTATTGTGTGTCTGGTAGGTCTATCTCTACCTTTAACCCTTTTGAGTCTTCTGCAATGCGTAGGGTTTTAGGTGTCCGACCTAATGGTAGCTGGTTTGAGTCGTGATTATACAAAGCTCTCACGTCTGAGGTCATAATTGCCGTTTTAAATGCACCAGGCTTTATTCTTTCGACAAATCCGCCCAAATCCTCCGACCACGAATTGAACCTTGCGGCATATCCTACCAGCATAGGTGTTTTGTCTTCATCTGCTCTTATTTCAAACTTAAATTCTCGTTCATCTATTTTTCTATTTTCCATTTTCTTACCTCTTATATAGTTGATAGATAGCAATCACACCCGCGGTGGAGAGGAGGGTGAGTTTTCATACCTCTTATCTTCATAGGTGCCTCTGCCCCTTCTGGGTTTAGCTCTTCACCATCATTCACAAATACCTGCCCGGAACTTACTCTTTTACCTGAAAGACTTTTACAAAATGGACAGGTTTTTGCACCCCTTATTCTCCATACAGTAGAAAGCCCTGCGCTGAAAGCTACTGCCTGATAAAAAGCATTGCTTGATCTGGTTGTCTCATTCGTAGCAATTTTTTCAGGTCTTTTTTCCCTCCACTCGTCAACTCTTACTTCAAGTTCATCAATTCCATCTTTAAGTAAAGCCCGTAACTGACCTAATGACGAGGATGTGTGTCTTAATGCGTATGTATCTATGTAATCATTTACAAATTTATCAAGGTCAACATCTTCCAGCCCCATTTCTGACATACTTTCTTCGATTATCGCATCTGAGAATGATTTAATGACAGGGCCAAGTTCTCTCTTTATCTTATCTGGCATACCATTGTAAAAATCATCAAGCCACGATTCCATGTCAGAGACAGCCCTTAATTTTCTAAATTTCGCAACTTTATTTTTAACCGCATTCCCTTCAAGGTTTACAATCCGTTCTGCTGCCTGAAAAAATAATGGATAAAACTGCCTTGTGATTCTATCTCTTGTCTGAATTGATCGGTTTTCTTTTAATGATCTAATTGCTTTTTCTTCTGGTTTTTTTTGTTCTTGAGCTTGACCGGCCATATCCAACGGGACCATGTTAAGCATGACATACTTTTGATCTGCCGCCGGATTCGGGTCTGGGTTCCAATTCTCTTTTGCTCTAATTTCGTTAGGTGAAATGCCGCCGACCTGAAATATTTTATTATAATACTCGGCTCGTGCCTGTGAGTCCGCCCGTAACAACCCGGCGACATTAAATTCTGCAAAAAGACCTGATCTCCGGTCTTCTTTTGATAGTAGTTGTTGATTTATACAGGTCTCGTAACGGGTTATTCTATGGATTAAGCAACTGTCAAGATAGCCTTGATTTTCTTGCTCTGTGTTATTTCGATTTGTGTTTGCTTGATAAATTCCGACCTTGTGGCCAGGTACGCCGTAAAAGCCGGCTATTTCTTGTTTCTGGAACTCTCTACCTTCCAAGAATTGAGCATCTCTTAAGGGCATGCTTAATGGTGTGAATGTTTCGTCATTTTGTGTGATTAATATTCCGTGGCTGTTTTTCATTCCAGCGTATTCTTTTTTTATTGACGCTAAATATGCTTCTCTGCCTTCGCCAAGCTCCTGCGGGATATTCATTACGGCCCCGATATTCATGCCCTGCCCAAAATACCTTGACGCAAATTCGTCGTTTGCAATTCCCAGCCCGACTGCTTCACGGATTATATTTATTATTGACAACCCAATAATTCCGTTAAATCCAAAACCGGGAACGTGAAACATATTCTCTTTTTTCTCAGCATATTCCTTACCGCCGGGGTCTCTCCACTTGTATATTAATTTTCCTCTTTCGTTTCGCTTTACGTCTACGGCCCCAGGATTAATAACCGGGAATAATGCTATGACTTGATTTAAATTGTTACGTTTTACCCTACCGTAATGATTGCCCCACAACTCAATGTGTCCGTTTGCCGCTTGTCTGTACTGTAATGAGTTTATTTCGCTGTTCGCTTCGGTATGTAGGACATTGTAAAGAGGGTGATCTAAAACAATTTCTTTCCCACCGTCTGCTGATTTACGATATAGGTTCAGCGGGAGCCGTGCAAGGTCTGCTGATATTAGCATGACACAACGTGCAACTGTAAGGTATTTCATAGCCGATTTTTCAGAAACTTGTGTGCCTGACTTAGTTCCTGAACCTGCTACGTTATACCAAAAGTCGCTATCTGCCCCTAATCCTGCTGTTTTTGTGCTTCTTGTAAACCATTTAAGGATATTCGGGAATACCATTATTCACCCTTGCTAAAATAAAAAAAGCCCACCCGTTAGAGTAAGCCCCATAATTTGTTATATATATAAAAAAAGTGCCTCATATTCCCATATAAGACACTCTTTATTGTGTGTTGCAAGTTTGTTATACTATATGTAGTATTTACTAATTATTTTATAAGCAGTTTTCTCGTTATTACAAAATGCTCGCATGATTTGCAATTCTCAAAATTCTTTTCTTCACCTGAGAAGCTCAAACAGTCTTCTCTTGAGATTGCCTTATCTTGGTCAGGACATTTTATCATTTCAAGTTCAATTTCTTCCGGCGGGGTTACGCATTCTCCTTTGCTAAGTATGTTCAATCCGTGCAATCTGCTTTCGATTAGATGTGGGCTATTGCAGGCAATGTAAATATCAGCCATTAATTTTACTCGCTTGTGAACCTCCTTATAAATTTTAAGTTTTGACGTTACCTGTTCAGGTGTGATCTTTCCAGCATCAAGCTGCTTTACCATTTTCCGCATTTCTTTTATTTCTTCTATCATTAATCCCATTTGTAAGCTCCTTTTCTAATCTGTAAAAAGTTAAAAGTTCTCGTTTTAGTTCAATCATTTCTGGGGTTATGTCTTTAAAATTTAAATTTGTTCTTTGAGTAAGCCGGCTTTTTATATAACCATCTGTTAATTTACCACTTTTTAACTGCCAAAGGATTTTATCCCGAGCTTTACGTTCAGGTCTTTGATTATAATCTTTTGCATGGGCTTTCTTATAGGTTTTACGTTCAGGTCTTTGATTGTAATCTTTTTGTTTTGCTTTACGTTCAGGTGTTTGATTACGAACTTTATTATAAACCATTATATGGACTTTACGTTCAGGTCTTTGATTGTAATCTCTCTTACGTAAATTTACACATTCTTTACATCTCCATCCATATCCAACCTTACAACTATTGTTTTTTGAAAACTCCTCAATATCCTTTTCAGCTCCACATTTTTTACAGATTCGTTTCATTTTTTATCCAATTTCTTACATTAATCCATTTACTTTTAAGCCATATAAACCCTTCCATATCTTTTTCGTCTGATGGATTAATAAAATCCCCGACATAAAAGAGTTTTACTCCACAACCTATGCACTTTTTTTGTTTTCTGTTGACTCTTATATATCCACAACCGGCCGGACATATTATAACTTCTGGTTTCCTCATAATAGATCCATTACATCGACCTTAATGTAGCCATGACAAGCCCGCTTAAACATAGCCAAATAAAAAATATTATTATCCCTGCTGGAATTGCGGCGAACGCCCATTTAACCATGAAAGTTACCATTGACATGAATGGCATTTTAATTTCTGTTACTTTTACTTCATTCATTTTTCTGCTCCTTTTTTGGTTTGTCGAAATAAGGGGATTTACATTTGGGGCATATTCTGATTTCAATCTTGCGAGGAACCCAAGTATGCCCACACCTTAAACACTTTATTCTATTTATTTTTATTC
>Ga0222658_1000549_pt1 | contig 19834 bp, 15 predicted proteins | sample AntAcemetagen476_FD_179830 | JGI IMG/M metagenome (GOLD analysis project Ga0222658, IMG submission 179830) | Saline water microbial communities from Ace Lake, Antarctica - #476 | ecosystem: Environmental > Aquatic > Non-marine Saline and Alkaline > Saline | place: Antarctica: Ace Lake... | reverse complement strand
GAACATTGCTTCTGGTTGACGGCGATGATAAATTAGTAAGTATCGTGACTAGAAAAGACCTAGAAAAAAATGATGACTATCCTGCATCTACAAAAAATACCAAAAAGCAATTGTGTGTTGGGGCAGCTATTGGAGCGGGAATTCCAGCAATAGAAAGAGCTGAGAAATTGATTAAAGCTGGAGTAGATGTGCTTGTGATTGATACTGCCCATGGTCATTCTAAAGGAGTGATCGATACTTTAAAAACAATTAAGAAAAAATACAAAGACCAACAAATTATTGTTGGTAATATTGCGACGGGTGAAGCTGCAAAAGAATTGATTTTAGCTGGAGCTGATGCTGTTAAAGTTGGAATTGGTCCTGGATCGATTTGTACAACCAGAATTATTGCTGGAATTGGAGTTCCTCAACTATCAGCTGTGATGGAAGTGGCAAAAGCAGTTAAATCATGCTCGAAAAATATCCCTGTTATTGCAGATGGTGGAATTAAAAGTTCTGGAGATATTGTTAAAGCGCTTGCTGCGGGAGCATCAGCCGTAATGATGGGTAATATGTTCGCCGGAACAGATGAAAGTCCTGGAAGAGTTCAATTTATGGATGGTAGAATGTATAAGACATACAGAGGAATGGGTAGTTTGGATGCAATGGATAAAGGAAGTAAAGACCGTTATGGACAAGCCGATGTAAAAGATAAACAAAAATATGTGCCAGAGGGAGTGAGTGGTAAAGTGCCTTACAAAGGAGCGATTGATAGAATAATTTATCAAATGGCAGGAGGTCTGCGGAGTGGAATGGGCTATACTGGTGCTAAAACAATTGATATTTTGCAAAAACGTGCTAAGTTTGTAAAGATTTCTGCAGCATCTGTTCGAGAGAATCACCCTCATGATTTGGGGGAGATTGATAATGCTCCAAATTATAGAGCGGATTAATTATAAAATATAAAAATACTTCTTAGATCCTGAAACAAGTTCAGGATGACAAGAAGTGTTTTTTATTTTATGTAAGAATTAATTCTTACTTTTTAAATCGAAGTTTAAAGAGTACAACAAAGAATTCTATAATATCTTTGTTTGATAATTTACTTTTTCCAAATTGGCGGTCGGTAAAACTAACTGGTACTTCACATATTTTAAAACCTAATTTTTGAGTCCAATATAACGTCTCTTCTTGAAAAGCATATCCATTGCTTTTTATTTTATCTAGGTCAATTTTTTGGAGTACTTCTTTTTTATAGCATCTAAAACCAGCCGTAACATCTTTTGGTTTGAGTCTTAAAAATAAACGAGAAACAAACATTGCACCATTGCTCATTAATTTTCTTTTTAAATTCCAACCAATAATTTTACCTCCTTTAATTTTTCTAGAACCTATAACTAAATCACAATTTATAGTATTGGCAAGCATTTTAGGCAGGTCTTTTGGACTATGTGAAAAATCTGCATCCATTTCAAAAATATAATCTGCATTTAAAAATAATGCTTTTTTAAATCCAGCGATATAAGCACTACCAAGTCCTAGTTTTCCTTTTCTATTTATTAAATAAATAGGGAAGTCTGTTTTTAATTCTTCTACAATTTTTCCAGTGCCATCAGGTGAATTATCATCAACCACAATAACCTCAAGGTCAGGAATATTTAAACCAAAAATTTCAGTCAATATTTTTTCAATATTTTCTGCTTCGTTATAAGTTGGAATTACTATGATTGTTTTCATAATTACTTAAAAATAATTTTGGGAATCCTACCCACTGTAATTCTATACGGTCTGGAAATTTATGATACATGTTAATGAAATGAAATTTCTTTACATTATTTATACTACTGTAAACACTACCCATTGCTACTATGTTTATAAAAATAGATACCACGAGTAATATATTAAAGAATTTTAAGTTTCTTTTTTTGGCATGTAGAACCCATCGTAAAATTATTGGAATATATAGACTGATAAAGACCACAAACCACCTTATTAAATAACCTCCTCCTCCTGCATCTTTACCGTATAAAGAATAATACAGGATAACTGATAAAGTAGATAGTAAAACTGTGATTGAGTAATACCTCCATTTGAAACTTTTTTCTTTTATGGAATAAAATAAAGCAAGCATCATTCCAAAAAGTATAGTTGGATTATGGAGTAGAAATCCTCTTTTCCCAAAAGTCATATAAAATAATTCCCCGAGCCAATCAGTAAAAGAATTTACAGCAAAGTTTGCTCCAGTTAGATTTTCTGTTGTAAAAGCAGATCCTTCATATTGAAAATATTCTGAGTGCATTGAACCTGGAAAAATATCTCCAGTTACCTGTTTATTTATAAAAAAGTGAATGAAAAAAGGAATTAGTAGTCCAATAACAACAGCTACAAGTAGAAGTTTTTTTTCTTTGATAGTTATTTTATGGTTTTTAACAACCAGTGCGAAATAAAAAATACAGATAAAAAAAGTAATAAAACTAGCAGAAAGATCAAAAGTAGAGGCAAAACCTAAAAAAATTCCTATTAAAAATGAATTTCTCAAGGAGGGTTTATTATATAAAAGTAGAATAGTTGAAATACCTACAAAAAGTGTTGCTGGTAGATGATTATTTAATTGGGAAGTATAAGGTAACAAGGCTGTGCTAGCTATTACAAGTAGTGTATAGAAAAATACTAAGTTTTTCTTTTTTACTTTTTTAATTAAATTTTTGTAAAGTAGAAATAAATAAACCGCTAGCGGAATACTCAAAATAAAAATATTTGTTAGATAAATTAAAAGATATGGAAGATATTCAAACAAAATACCAAATTGTTTGAGGGTGGCATAGGGAATACTTGCTATCACAGAAAGCACAGGTGGTTTGTCAGAATAAAAATGTCCATCAACAAAAATTTTATCTCCTGTTTCAAAGAATGGGGAATCAATTTTTAAACTATGGTGATCTACTAAAGATTTAACTGTAGAGAGTCTACTCCTTTCGTTCCATGACGTGGTTTCAAAACGAGTGAAAAATAGGACTAAAGTTAAAAAAACAATAGCCAAAATTATATTTAGAGTTTTTAAATTTAAGATTTTATTCATTTTAGTGTCTAAAACATCTATTACCAGTAAATATCATAGCAATTCCATGTTCGTTGCAAGCTTTAATTACATCCTCATCTTTTACAGAGCCACCTGGTTGAATTATTGTTTTAATACCAGATTCTGCGATTTTATCAATACTATCTCGGAATGGGAAAAAGGCATCAGAAGCAAGAATGGATCCACTGATGCGATCTCCTGTTTTTGAAATTGCAATATCAACAGCGTCAACGCGAGAAACTTGCCCAGTACCAATTCCTAGAGTAGTATTGTCTCGAGCGATTAGGATTCCGTTAGATTTTACATATTTTAAAACTTTCCAAGCAAAAAGCATTGTATCCAAATCTGTCTCACTTGGTTTTTTATCAGTAACAAATTTTAAATCTTCTTTTGCAATGGTTTTTGTATCGTTATCTTGAATGAGTAAACCGCCATTAATTTGTTTGATAGTTTGTCTTTCTTTAAGCTCCGGAATGCTTCCTAGTTTTAATATTCTTAAGTTTTTCTTTTTTGCAAAAATTTCTAGCGCTTCATTCTCAAATTTTGGTGCAAGAACAATTTCTGCAAAAACTTTGTCTAGGTATTCGGCAATTTCTTTGGTGCAAGTTCTGTTTATTGCAACAACACCACCAAAAGCAGATAAAGAATCAGCTTCGTAAGCACGGGTAAAAATTTCTGTGATGTTATCTCCTCCAGTTGCTACCCCGCAAGGATTAGCATGTTTAATAACTGATACTGCAGGTGTTTCAAATTCCATTACAACATCAAGTGCACCCTGAGCATCACCTAAGTTGTTATAAGATAATTTTTTACCTTGCAAAATTTCCGCGTTTAAAATATTTGGAGATTTATCCAATGAGTCTTTGTAAACGCAAGCACTTTGATGCGGGTTTTCGCCATATCTTAAATCGTATGATTTTTTGTAAGTAAAGGTTAATTCTTCTGGATATTTTTCTTGTTTAAAATGATTGGCAATAAATGTATCATACTGTGCTGTGTGAGAAAAAGCTTTTGCAGATAATCTTTTTCGAGTGGCATAAGTTATTCCATTTTGTTCTTTTATTTCTTGTAAAATAGTTTTGTAGTCATTTGGATTTACGATAACTCCAACCCAACCAATATTTTTGGCAGCGGAACGAATCATAGAAGGTCCACCGATATCTATATTTTCTATTACATCTTCTTCCTCAACACCTTCTTTTTGAATAGTTTCGGCAAATGGATAAAGATTACAAATTACTAGATCAATCCATTTAATATTTTGTTGTTGGGCAATTTCGGCGTGTTTGTCCCGAAGTCCTAAAATTCCTCCATGGACAAGTGGATTTAATGTTTTAACTCTTCCGTCCATTATTTCTGGAAAGCCTGTGTAATCAGAAATTCCAACTACTGGAATTCCTGCTTCACTTATTGCTTTAGCAGTTCCTCCTGTTGAAATGATTTCTACTCCAAATGAATGTAATTCTTGTGCTAATTCTACGATTCCTGTCTTGTCTGATACAGAAATAAGAGCCCTCTTTGGTTGAATAGTATTTGTGTTCATATATTAATTATTTTTAATTACCTCTATAAAAGCTTCTCCTTCTAATTTTTGTACTTTTTGTTTTAATGTTTCCGTTGTGTCGTTTGGTTCTACTTTGCATTTTTTTTGTAATATTATTTTTCCAGTATCAACCCCTTCATCAACAAGATGGATTGTACATCCAGTTTTTGTTTCTCCTGCTTTCAATACTTCGGCGTGAACATTAGCATCCATTCCTCCCGCAAATTTTGGTAAAAGTGAAGGGTGAACGTTTAAAATTTTATCTGGATAAGCATCAACTAAGACAGGGGAGAGGATTCGCATCCAGCCAATCAGTAAAATTAAATCAATCTTATACTTTTTTAATTCTTCAAGAATTTTTTCGTCATATTCCTTTCTATTCTTGACCTGTTCAATAAATTTGTAATTTAAATTCCAGTCCTTGGCTTTTTGTAAAATTCCAGCGTTTTCTTTATTAGAAATTACAATATCAATCTGAGCATTTAAACTTCCTGATTTTATGGTGTTATGAATTACTACCATGTCGGTTCCATTTGTAGAACCAAGGATTGCTAAATGTTTCATATTGTTATTTTGTTATTCCGGACTTGATCCGGAATCTTTTTTACTACGAATGTTTTAAGTATAATTACTTTGAAAGATCCTGAATCAAGTTCAGGATGACAGACCTTACGGCCTGAGTGTTTTCATCATTTCAATTTTTTTCTCTATCAATTCTTTCGTTCCAATATCTTTACGATGAAATAATGGTCCTTTTATTTTTAAAATTTCTTTTTCTGCGATTTCTTCTGCTTCTGCAATTGTGTCTGCAATTCCAACTACTGCGGCAGTACGTGACCCTAATTCATAAAGTTCACCATCTTTTTCGTCTATTGATGCAAGATAGAGTTGTTCTTGATTTTCAATTTCTGTAATATCTACTCTTTTATTTTTAATAGGAGTGTCTGGATATCCTTCTGGCACAACATATTTACAAACAGTTGCTTTCTTTGCAGATTTGCAATGTTCTTGAGTTAGATTTTCATCTACAATTGCTTGGCATAATTTTACAAAATCACTTTCGAGGATTGCTAGTACATTCATAGCTTCTGGATCACCAAGCCTTGCATTGTATTCGATTAGGCTAACCCCAATTTTAGTGGCAATAAAACCACCGTATAATATTCCTTTATACCCAGTTCCAAATTTTTCTTTCAAAGCTTTAGCAGTGGCAATGTTGATTTCTTGAGCTTGTTTAATATCATCTGGAGTTAAAAATGGTAAAGAGTGATTTGCATCAGAATACGTTCCCATTCCACCAGTGTTTGGGCCTAAGTCGCCTTCAAAAGCTCTTTTGTGGTCTTGTACAACTGGCATGTGGGCTAGGTTTTCACCATCGCACCAACTCATTAGAGAAAATTCTTGTCCAACAAATTTTTCTTCAATAATAAAATTACTTTTTTTCGCAATTAATTCTTCACAATATTCAATCGCTTCATTGATATTTTTTAAATGTTCACCAGCAACTTTTACACCTTTGCCACCCATCAAACCATCAGCTTTTACAACATAGCCATCATCACCTAGTTCATTTAAAAATTCTTCTACCCCCTCCACCCTATTAAAGTTTTTATGTTTTGCTCCGCCAGGAATATTAAATTCATCAAACAAGTCACGGGTAAAACCTTTGCTAGTTTCGAGTTGTGCATGATTTTTAGTTGGACCGACTACGGGTATATTATTTTCTAATAATAAATCTGTAATACCTGTTTCGAGTGGTCCTTCTGGTCCGATAATTGTTAACTCAATATTATTTTCTTTGGCAAAATTTAAAATCTCTTGTCCATTATTTACATTAATAACAAAATACCCATCTGAGATTTTAGAAATTCCAGGGTTATTATTAGAGCCTAAACAAAAAAGTTTCGGATTTTGTGGAGATTTTTTTATTGCCCGGGCGATTGCATGTTCCCGAGCGCCTGAACCAATGAGTAGTATATTCATATAATTAGTTATCACGTTCTTTTCTTCTAAAAGTTTCCATCTTTTCCATCTTTTCTTTATCTATATCACCAGTTACATACCTACAATTCAAACAACCCATGCAAGGGTGGTCAATATTGTGCTCTCCTTTGCGTGTCACAGCTTCTTCCAAGTCTTCAATTTTTTGATACATTAAAATATCAGACCCAATAAATTCTCTAATTTCTTCTTCAGTCATTCTGCCAGCAATTAAGTCGTCTTTAGTTGGCATGTCCACTCCATAAAAACAAGGAAATTTAACAGGGGGACAAGCGGAAACAAAATAAACTTTTTTAGCTCCAACATCCTTTACAAGTTTTACAATTTCTTTACTTGTTGTACCTCGCACAATTGAATCATCAAGTAACATTACATTCTTACCTTTTAATTCTATTTCTTGTGGAGAAAGTTTTTGTAGTACAGATTTTTTACGTAATTCTTGATTTGGCATTATAAAAGTTCTGCCAATAAAAGAATTTTTGTATATTCCTTCTGAATACCTCACCCCAAGTTCGTGAGCCATTGATAGAGCGGCAGTATTTGATGAAAATGGAATAGGAACAACAACGTCAGGTGTGATATCTGGATATTTTTCTTGCCAAGCACGAGCCAGATTTTGTCCTTGTCGTAATCTAGCACGATAAACAGAAACATTATTTATTATTGAATCAGGACGAGCTAAATATACATATTCAAAAACACAAGGAGTGAATTCTTCGTTTCTTAAAATCTTACTTTGCATCTCTCCTTTTTTATTGATATAAACCACTTCACCTGGTTGAACGTTGCCCATTGATTTAAAACCAAGGGGGTAAAACATTGTTGATTCTGATGCAAAAATATAATCTTTAGTTCCATCTTTATTTGTTCTCATTCCACATACGAGCGGTCTTATACCATGAGGATCGCGAAAAGCAAACATTCCTTTTTCTGCAATAATTCCAACAACGCTATACGCTCCAATTACCCTATCAAACACTGATTCTACAGATCGACAAATGTTTTTAAACATGCCATCATCTTCATCTAGTTCATGCATTTTTGAAGCAAAAATATTTAAGATAACTTCCATGTCTGATTCCGAGTTACAATGGTAATGGTCTTTTTCGGCAATTTCTTTTTTTAATTCATGATAGTTCGTTAAATTTCCGTTATGAGCCATGGCAATTCCGTAAGGGGAATGGATTAGAAAAGGTTGAGCATCTTCTACTCCACCATTTGATGACCCTGCAGTAGGATAGCGTGTGTGTCCAATACCCCAATCTCCTAACAATCGACTCATATTATTTTGATGAAAAACATCTCTTACTAAGCCTTCTCCTTTTTTGATATGAAATTGTTTATTATATGTCAAAATTCCAGCGGCATCTTGACCTCGATGTTGCAGGTGAATAAGACTATCGTAAAGTTCTTGAGAAACTGGTTTTTGAGAAAAAATTCCGACGATTCCACACATAGTTTTAAATATTAGGCCGAAGGCCTTGTCATTCCCGCGAAGGCGGGAATCCAGAAAAATAAATCTGGATTTCTAATATAAATTAGAGGTGACAATATTGATTATTAAATTAGTTTTGTTAATTCTTTGGATAATCCAATGTAATTGGCAGGAGTTAATTTTAATAATTTTTCTTTTTCTGTTTCAGTTATATTTAGATTTTTAATAAAATTAGCAATTGTTTCTTTTGTTATTTCTTCACCTTGAGTTAGTGCTTTTAATTTTTCATAAGGTTTTTCCACTCCTAATTTTCGCAGAACCGTTTGAATAGGTTCAGCCAAAACTTCCCAGTGATTATTTAATTCTTCATGAATACTATTTTTGTTCACTTCTAGTTTTTGCAAACCGACTAAAGTATTTTTGTAAGCCAAGAGTGAATAACCAAGAGCCACTCCTTGATTGCGAAGAGTAGTACTGTCAGTTAAGTCTCTTTGCATCCGAGAAATAGGTAATTTGTCAGACATATATCTAAGCATTGAGTTGGCTAGACCTAGGTTTCCTTCACTATTCTCAAAATTAATCGGGTTTACTTTGTGAGGCATTGTTGAAGAACCAACTTCTCCTTTTATCTTTTTTAATTTAAATATGCCACGGGAGATATAAAGCCACATATCTTGATTTAGGTCCTTGAACACAGAATTTATTCGGGCGATAGCATCAAGCATCATGCACATTGAATCGTGTGGTTTAATTTGAGTTGTAAGTAAGTTCGGTTGAAGCCCAAGAGATGTTATGAATTTTTTAGAAAAACCAATCCAATTAATCTCAGGATAAGCAACCTGCATAGCAGCAAAATTACCAGTAGCACCAGAAAATTTACCATCAAGTTTAATTGTTTTTAAATGATTTAAGTTACGATTAATACGATTGTAAAAAACAGCGATTTCTTTCCCTAGAGTTGTTGGTGTCGCTGGTTGACCATGAGTTAAGGATAATAGGGGAGTAGAAGCTTGTTTTTTAGCTAAACTTTTTAATTCTTTTAAGTTTAATTCTATTTGGGGTATCGATACCCTATCGATACCCTCCTTTAGCATTAAGCTAAAAGAAAGGTTGTTGGTATCTTCAGAGGTTAATCCAAAATGGATAAATTCAGAATACTTTTGTAAATTTTTTGGAAGTTTTTCTTTTAAGAAATATTCTACCGCTTTGACATCGTGGTTAGTGGTGTTTTCAATTGTTTTAATTTTCTTTGAATCAGATAAAGAAAAATCTTCATAAATTTTCCTAAGTTTTTTTTGATCAGCGGTAGAAAAAGTTTTTAGTTCTTTTATTTTAGATTCTTTAGAAAGACTAATAAAATATTCAATTTCAACTAAAAGTCGAAATTTTTGCAGTGCCATTTCGCTAAAATACATTTCTAAGTCTTTGACTTTGTTTTGATAGCGTCCGTCTAGTGGCGTGATGTTGGTTAGGTTATTCATAAGTTTATAGGTCTATTATTCTTTTAACTGCTAAAGCACAATTCTTTGGATCTAAAATTGTCATTACAGGAACATTTGATGGCATTTGCAATGTTGAATTAACATTAATCATCATGTCTTCTTTACTGGAAAATGGAGGACAGGCAAAAGTTGGTTTGTTAGAGTTTCCAGCTACAAAACCAGACAGCGCATTGGAGCGTCCAGCAATTGTAATATAAATAACTTTTTCATCTTTATAACTATCTAGAATTTTTAAAGCTTCAAGTGCTTGTTTGTGAGCTGAAGCAATATGCTCAACGTGCTCAACATTTAATTCATCTAGTTTATCAGTAATTTTTTTTGCAAAGTCGCGGTCTGATTCTGATCCCATTATTAGTATAGCTTTCATAAATTTTATTTTTTATATTTACTTAAATTATTTTCTAATCTTTCTTCAATTTCACCACTAGGAAATTGAAATGTTTCTCCAGTAATCGTTTCATAAAGTTGAATATATCTAGCTGATAATTCAGTTACAAGCTCTTCTGGAGCTTTGGGTAAAGTTTCGTCTTTGTATGGGTCACAATGTTCTTTAAACCATATTCGTAAAAATTCTTTATCAATATTATTTGGCTCCTCACCTTTTCCAATTTTTTCTTCGTAAGTTTCTGCTATCCAATAACGACTAGAATCAGGAGTGTGAATTTCATCAACAAGTAATATATTTCCGTCTGCATCTTTCCCAAATTCATATTTAGTATCAACTAAAATCATTCCATTTTTGAGTGCAGTTTCTTGGCCAAATTTGAAAAGTTCTAAGGCCTTGCCCGAAACATAATCCCAATCCTCTTTACTCATCAATCCTTCATCAACGATTTCTTTTGGAGTGATAGATCTGTCATGTTCAACTTCTTTTGTGGTTGGAGTGACAATTGGAGTATTAAATTTTTGATTTTTCTTTAAACCTTCAGCTAAAGTATGGCCACAAAATTCACGAACTCCGTTTTCATAGTTAAACCAAGCAGAAGTATCAGTTGTGCCAGTAATATATCCTCTGACTACAAATTCAACTGGAAAAACTTCACATTTTTTACCAACAGTTACATTTGGGTCAGGAATTTCAATTACATGATTTGGGATAATGTGTTTAGTTTTTTCAAACCACCAAGCGCTTGTTTGATTTAGTACCTGTCCTTTAAAAGGTACTGATGCCAAAATTCTATCAAAGGCACTTTGTCTATCTGTTGTTATTAAAATCATCTCGTCATCTAATTCATAAGAGTCGCGGACTTTTCCTATTTTCTTTTTTCCAATTTCTAAATTAGTCTCCGTTAAAGTATTTTTTAGGTTATTTTCTATTTTTTCTTTGTAATCCATAGTATAAATTTATTTATTATAATTCTAATCTTTTTAAAGTGTATTCGTAGTAAGAAAGATCTCTCGGCAAGCTCGAGATGACAGCGTGGTGAATATTTAAAAATTTAAATATTAGAAATTGTTTAGAAATTAAGAATTAAAAATTTAAATTTGATATGCTTCTTGGCTAAATTGATTAAATAAAATTCTTGATTCAATAATTTTACTCAGAACATCATCTATATTACCATTTTTAGCTGTGATTTGCCAAATAACACCTTTTTTAATATCACTAATGCCATTTATTTCAAAACGCTCAGTTAAGGTATCTTTTTTAGAAAGTCCCATAAAATCATCACGATAGCGAACAAGTATTTTTTTGGTATATTCACCGGCATGTTCACTTGGTACGACTATTTCTTTATTTGAATTATAAAGCTCACCAGATAGTTTTATTTTTTCTACTATGTCATCCCGAACTTGTTTCGGGATCTCTTGAGATTCTGAAACAAGTTCAGAATGACAAGAATGATCAAGTATTATTTCCCAGTGACTTAGTTTTTTAATTTCTACATCAACACCAATCCTTTTCAAAGCATTTTTTACTGTTATAGCTTCATTATCCGTAATGACGAGGTCGATTAAAAGTTCTTCAGAGTCTTTTTCTTTTTGAAAGTTTTCTATTTTGTATTCTTCTGGTTGGAAACTAAGGGATTCTTCGCTATTGCTCAGAATGACAGGCGGGGTGGTGGATTTTCTTTTTTCAATGTATTTTTTCATTGAAGTAAAAATCTTTTGTCCATTGTCTGTTCTTTCAGGATGAGGCATCATTGCCATTGCGTTGCCTTGACTATTGCAAACTGCAGCAAGATTATAGACTGCACCGTTTGGATTGGTAGGGAAGTCTGTGTTTATTTCTCCACTGTCATCGCAATATCTAAAAACAGTTTGATTGTTTTCTTTTAATTCTCTCAAAAGTTCAGTCGGAATCACAAATCTTCCTTCAGCGTGAGCTACTGGAATATTCATAAATTCACCTATCTTAAAATCTGAGGAAAAAGCACATGAGTTAGAGGGGGTTGATAGTTGAACACCTACCCAAGTGTTATAAAATCCAGTTCCGAGTACTTTACCATCTTTCATTCTTTTATTTACGGCTAATGCCACTCCAGTTTGGTAGTTTTTAAGTCCAGGAACTATGCCTGATTCAACTAAAACTTGAGCACCATTACAAATTCCGAGTATTGGTTTTCCTTTTTCATTTTCTTTTTTTAAATAATCCATCAAAGGGTCAAGTGAAGAAATAATTCCAGAACGAGACCGGTCTTCATAGGAAAAACCACCAACAATAAAAAATCCATCAAAGTTTTTTAAATCTTCTCCATCTCTATTCCATAAAAATTCTTCTGGCTCCATTCCAGCTTGTTTAACCGCTCGGAATGATTCAGTTTCAGAGTTTGATCCTGGGAATTGTATTATTGCAATTCTTGCCCCGTTAGAGTTTTTTATCATATTTTTTAATTTAAGGGATTCCTCGACTCCACTTCCTGTCTGCCGACAGGCAGGCGTTCCGCTCGGAATGACAATGGGTGTTTATTTTAATACTACTTTTTTATTTCCTTTTACCACTTTTCCAATTTCGTAAACCTTGTGTTCGGGATGATTTTTAACTATTTCAAGGATCTTTTCTTTATCTTCTTTGTCAATAATTAAAGTTAAACCAATTCCCATGTTAAAACTTCGGTACATCTCTCTTTCTTCCACATCTCCCAACTCTTGCATTACTTCAAAAACTGGAAGTACTGGCCAAGTGCCTTTTTCAATTTCTACATCAAGATCAGAGGGCATTACACGAGGGATGTTGTCAATAAATCCACCACCAGTTATGTGCGCAATACCATTAACAGTAATTCCAGAGTCCATAATCTCCATAACAGGGTTTACATAACTTTTATGTGGGGCAAGTAGTGTTTCTCCAACAGTTTTTTCCAGTTTTGGATGATTGTCCGTTACATCAAATTTACCAATTTCAAAGAATAATTTTCGAGCGAGTGAAAATCCATTAGTATGAAGTCCGTCTGATGCAAAACCAAGTACGATATTTCCTTCTTCAATATCAACTCCCGAAATAATCTTATCTTTCTCAACAACTCCAGTAATACAACCTGCAATATCATGTTCTCCAGGTAAATATGTTCCTGGCATTTCGGCTGTTTCACCTCCAACGAGGGATACTCCTGATATTTTACAAGCCTCAACAACCCCAGTTACAATTTGATTCATAACTTCTGGGTCTAGAGTCTCGTTGGCAACATAATCAAGAAAAGTTAGTGGGCGAGCACCCATTGCGAGTACATCGTCACAGCAATGATTTACAATATCAATTCCAACCGTATCAAATTTATTCAATTTTTTTGCAATGATTAGTTTTGTACCAACTCCGTCTATACTTTGAACCATAACTGGGTGGCTGTATTCTTTTGTAGCTTCGTGGAAATCAAACAGACCACCAAAACCACCAATTCCAGTTAGGACATTTTTAGTGAATGTTGATTTGACTTTGTCTTTGATTAAGTCCACTGTTTTGTTACCAGCTTCAATATCTACTCCTGAGTTTTTATAATTTATTGACATATTTTTTTATTACCTTAATTTTTCTCTCAAACTTTCTTTCCAAATAGTTTTAGCTTCTTTTAAAGAACAATCTATTAAACCATTAATTAATATCTTTTTATCGTTTGTTGTTTTACCAATTTCAAAAACTTCAACATTTCTTTTTTTAAATATTTCTTTTACTTTTTCACTATTCTTAGGATTTACTTCTAAAACATATCCACCAGTTTCGCTCCAAAGCCATTTATCTTGTCTTAAGAGATTCTTCGATTCCTCAGAATGACAGTGTGATAAGTCAACTTCTAATCCAATTTCTTTATCAAAACTCATTTCAGCAAGGGTGGTTGCAATACCACCATCCGAAATATCATGTGCACTTAAAATTAATTTTTGATCAGTTGCATCAGTTAAAGCAAAAATTTGATTTTCTACTTCTTTAAATTCTGGCTTAGGAATGTTACTTCCCAGTTCATTAAATAAATCATAGTAAACACTTCCGCCAAGTTCATCTTTACGACTTCCAATCATCAAAAGTACCGAATCAGTATTTTTAAAACTCATTGTTATCGCATTTCCAACATCTTTTAATTGTCCAAGACATCCAATAACTGCAGATGACGCGATTGGCTTACCTTTTGTTTCATTGTAAAGGCTAACATTACCCGAAATAATAGGGACGGGGGACTCGGGATAGTCTTTTAAATGTAGGTTTTTACCAGCTTCCGCAACACCACGAACACCTTCTACAAATTCCCACATCTGTTCTGGTTTTTCTGGGTTTCCATAACATAGGCAATCAGTTAAGGCATGAGGAGTAGCCCCAACACAAGCAATGTTTCTCATTGATTCACAAACTGAGTTAACAGCACCCCAATATGCATCTATTTGTCCGAATCGTGGATTGTGATCTGCCTTAAGAGAGATTCCAGTTTTCCTTATTTCTTCTGGATATTTTGAATCTTTAAATGGTTGCATTACTCCTGCGTCAGCACTCCCAGGCTCGATAACATTTATTCCTTGGACTTGTTTGTCATATTGTTCGTAAACTGCTTCGCGAGAGCAAACATTTTCGTGAGCGAGGATTTTTAAGAAAATTTGATTGTAAGTTAAGTGTTTTTGATTCTCATTGTTAAGGGATCCCTCGACTCCACTTCGTTGCGCTCGGGATGACAACGAGGTGGTTGGTTCTGGGAGCTCTGGTTCTTTAAAATTCTTTTCTGGTTTAGAATACTCTCTCGCATATTGTAAACCCTGAGTAACGTCTGAGGCTTTTGCATTGATTATTTCTTCATCACCATTATGCACAATGTATTGTCCGTCAGATCTAATTTTCCCAACAACACTTGCCATTGCTCCTGCGGAAACATTTGGCATATCAAATGTTTTATTATAATGATCAACAATTAAATCTGTAACACTCGGGTCACATGCCCACATAAATCTTTCTTGAGTTTCGGAGCATAAAATAACTCCAGGATGTAGTCCTTCCATTCCAATATGAATTTTGTCTAAATAAACTTCAGCACCAAGCCCGACTGGGTCAGCTAACTCAACAGAAGCACAAGCGATTCCACCAGCACCTAAGTCTTTAAAGCCAACCTTGTTTAAGAGTCCTTTTTCTTTTAAAATTTCGTAAAGTTTATAAGTGCTTTTTAAGATGTGTCTTTTAAGGAATGCATTTGGTTCTTGCACTGCTCCTTTGTTTTGTTCTTTCTCTTCTTCTTTTAGCTCAAGCGATGCAAAGGATGCTCCACCAAATCCAGAGTTGTCTGTTGGTTTTCCAACTAAAATCAATTCATAACCGACAGAATCTTTAGGAGCAAAAGAATGAATAATTTCATCTTCTTTTAAAACTCCAAGAGTTAAAACATTAACTAGGCAATTTTCATTATAACTTTCGTTGTAATATAAATCACCGCATAAGTTTGGCACACCGATTGGGTTTCCGTAACCAGAAATTCCGGCTACCACTCCTTCATGAATCCATTTTGATTTATTTTTTTTGATATCACCAAAACGAAGTGGGTCACCTGTTGCAATTACTTTTGAGCCCATACAACAAACATCACGAACATTTCCACCAATTCCAGTGGCAGCTCCTTCGTATGGCACAATTTGAGAAGGATGATTGTGTGATTCGTGACTCATTACAATCCCATATTTATCTCCACTCTTATCACACACAATTTCTACTATTCCAGCGTCTTCTGAGGGCCCGAGTATTACATTTGGGCCAGTTGTGTGAAGTTGTTTTAAAAATGGTCGACTGGATTTGTAAGAACTATGTTCTGAGCCTTGGATAGACCACAAAATACATTCTGTAACCGAGGGTGGTCGTTTTAAAATCTCATTTTGCACTTTTAAAGCCTCACTAGGTGTAAGAGTGAGCTTGTATTCTTTTAAAGTTTCTTTTAACTCTTTTGGAGTTAGAGAATTAAAATTGAGTACATCTTTTGTGAACATAATTTATCTAATTACAGTTTCTCTCCTTTTTGGTCCCAATGAAATAATACTTACCTTACAATCAACTTCACCCTCAATAAATTCAATATATTTTTTAATATTTTCAGGGAGTGCCTCATATCCAACTCTCAAAATTTCATCAATCTCTTCTTTTGAAAATTCTTTCCAACCTTCTAAAGTTTGATAATTTGGTTTTGCAATTCTAAGTTCGCTTAAGCTTGATGGAGTTTCCTTAACTTCTTTTCCATCAACTTCGTACGATGTACAAACTTTAATTTCTTTAAATCCAGCTAAAATATCAAGTTTTGTTAAAGCAATGTCTGTTAATCCATTTAATCTAACTGATTGTTTTACTTGTACAAGATCAAGCCAACCAACCCGGCGAGGTCTGCCAGTTGTTGTTCCGTATTCTCCACCTTTTTCACGAAGTTCTTCTGCTTCTACACCATCAAGCTCAGTTACAAAAGGACTTTCTCCAACTCGAGAAACATAGGCTTTTACCAGTCCAACAATTTTAGCTTTTTCATTATATCCAACTCCAGTTCCAACGGAAATGTGTCCGGCTATTACATTTGTACTAGTTGTGTGAGGGTAAACACCGTGATCAATATCAAGTGACATTCCCTGAGCGCCTTCAAATAAAATATTTTTTCCTGTTTTATATCCATCGTACAAAATTAAATCTGTATCTGCAATATATTCTTTTAAAAGTTTCCCATACTCTAGATATTCATTGTAAATTTCATCAAGAGTTTTGCTATAATCCATTTCAAAAACTTTTTCAATTACCGCTTTATTAAAAGAGAAAGATTTCTCTAATTTTTCTTTAAACAAATCTGCCTCAAGTAGATCTCCTAAACGAATACCGTGTCTAAATGATTTATCAGCACAAACAGGAGCGATTCCTCTTTTTGTTGATCCAGCCGCAAGTTTTCCTTGATGTTTTGTGATAGCTTCGTCCATTGCGATGTGATAGGGCATTATTGTATGAGCTTTATTACTAACTTTTAAATTGACGGTAACACCACGGTCTTTTAATCCTTGAATTTCTTCGAGTAATACTTTTGGGTCAACCACAACACCATTACCAATAATAGAAGTAGCATTAGAATTTAAAACACCCGATGGTATCAGGTGAAGTTTGTAGGTTTCCTCGCCTACAATAATAGTGTGTCCAGCGTTATTTCCACCTTGAAAACGTACCACAAAATCTGCATTTCCAGAAAAATAATCAGTAATTTTACCTTTACCTTCATCTCCCCACTGTCCCCCAACAACGACAGTTAATTGTGAATCCATATTTTTAGAGTTATGTTTATAATTTATTTTTTTCTGCACAAACAGCCGTATTCCATAAAAGTCTGGCAACAGTGTTTGGTCCAATTCCTCCGGGGGTTGGAGTGACAAAACTGGCTTTTTCTTGAATCTCTTTTACGTTTACATCGCCATACATCTTTCCATCTACAAAATCTACTCCAGTATCAATTACAATTGCACCTTCGCTAACCATATCACCACGAAGTAGGTCTTTTCTTCCAACTCCTGTCACAATTATATCAGCTTGTAGGCATTTCCCTTTTGTATTTTTTGTTTTGCTATTTACTGTGATAACACTAGCACCCTCATTCATCATCATAATAGCGAGTGGTTTTCCAACAAGTGCTCCAGTTCCAATAATTGTTACGTCGCATCCTTTTAAATCTGTTCCAATTTCTTTTAAAATAGTAATTACAGCTCCTGGAGTAGGTGGTACAATTGTATTTGTTTTCATGACAAGTTTTCCTAAATTTACGTCAGTCAAACAATCTACATCAATTTTAGGGTTGATAGCATTTAAAACATCGGTAGTGTAAAGTGGTTCAGGAAGAGGGAGTTGGACAATTAATCCTGTTAAATCTGGATCAACTTGCAATTCTTTAACTTTTGTAATTAGGTCTTCTTTAGTAATATCAGCTTTAAATTTATGTAGATCAAATTCAATTCCTGCTTTTTTTGAGGCTAATCCTTTGTGTTTGACATAAGACTGAGATGGTTTGTCATCTCCAACTAAAATAACCGCCAATTTGACGGATTTTCCAGCTTTTTTAAGACCTACCACTTTTTCAGTAGTTCTTTTTGCTATAATTTCTGCAATCTTCTTGCCATCTATTAATTGTCCTGCCATATTGATAGGTTATGTAATATAATAAAAGCATAAATATTTTAACATAATAAGTAAGTTTTGCATAGTGTTTTTACTTTTTTGTTTAATTGTGGTAAAATTTAGATATGAATATAGATTTATTCTCTAAAAAAGTTTTAATTAACAGTAGTTTTCTAGTGTCGGTGTTTGTACTAGGGATTTTTGTGGTATTTAATTTTGCAAATGCCAGTACATATTCTCAAGGAACAGTTTTGAAATCTACTACAGGAAATAGTGTTTATTATATTTCTTCAGATGGAAGAAAATTTCCATTCCCAAATGCAGAGACATATCGTACTTGGTATAGTGATTTTAAAAGTATTAAAAGAATAAGTACTGATGAGTTAAAAAAGATTAAAAATGGTAGTCGTTTTGTTACAGTGCGACCCGGAACAAAATTAGTTAAATTTGAAAATGGCAAAGGAGTATATGTTGTATCGCAAGGTGCTTATCTAAAAAAACTTAAAAATGTAGAAGATGCTAGAGCTATTTATGGGACAGATTGGTATAAAAAAGTAGCTGTATTACCAAGTAGTTTAATTAGTTCATATACTATTCATGAAGATATTGAAGATCCAGAAGACTATAGTCCGATAGGTCAGAGAAATGCTGTTAAATCTATTAATGTTTCATTAATAAAGAGAGGTATTGTGGCTAGACCAGGAAAAACCTATGAGGATGATACCGCAAATTTATCTCGTTTAAAATTGTTACAAGAAAATTTTTCAAGTAGTTTTACCCCTCGCTTTAATAGTTTTGTTTATGCGTATAGTTTGAGAACAAAGTATAGTGAAAGAATTTTGAGTTTAAAACCAATGGCCTATAGTGATGGTACAGTTATTAAAATTGATGGGTTGGTTGTTAGGAGTGGAGTTTCTCAAGGAGTTAGGTTGCAAGAAGGTGTGAATATTATTAAAATAGAGGTTAAAGACCCAGGAAAAGAACTCTCTGTTTATAATATTTCAGTATTTAGAGATTCGGCTGATGTGAATAGTAGATTGTCCAAAATGGAAGAAAGTTTAAAATCACATGGTTTTGAACCCGCATTTAGCCCTAGTCGTTACGAGTATGATTTAAAAGCTGATTATGGGGAGAGCTCTTTTAGAATGAAGTTTACAACATATAGCAGATATGCAAAATTATATGTTAATGGAAAGCCTTACAAAACTGGTAGTAGTTATACATTTAATTTAGAATATGGAGATAATGATTATCGTATTTATGTTGTTGCTCAAGATGGATCTTCTCATACTTATAAATTGACTGTTTATCGCACTCCATATAAGAATCTTAAAGATGCTAGTTTATCTTCCTTGAAAACCAATTTAAGAAATGGTCTAGAACCAAGTTTTAATTATGATATCACTAATTACGAAATACGCGCTAGAGCAGGTGAAACAACAGTCCAGTTTAGAGTTGCACCTATTAATTCTAATGCAATTGTAGCGATTGATGACAAAATAAGAACTTATATCAAATATTCAATGGGTTATAGGATTGTTAAAATTAAGGTTGTTTCTCCTGATGGTTTAGAAAGAACATACAGGGTAAAAGTTTTTACAGATGATTAAAATTTAATTATAATTTAATTATAATTAAAGGCTTAATAGAAATTCTGGTCGGCTATTTTCTTCCTTTTAACAACTCAACCACAACTTTCTCTCTTCTTTTTTTGGTAAGTCCTCTGTGAACATTAAGTTTATTTTTTAAACTACTAAAATAT
>Ga0222658_1000539_pt1 | contig 20068 bp, 19 predicted proteins | sample AntAcemetagen476_FD_179830 | JGI IMG/M metagenome (GOLD analysis project Ga0222658, IMG submission 179830) | Saline water microbial communities from Ace Lake, Antarctica - #476 | ecosystem: Environmental > Aquatic > Non-marine Saline and Alkaline > Saline | place: Antarctica: Ace Lake... | reverse complement strand
CCCTCAGAGAATTAGGAAACAAATGATAGAATCAATTATAATATAATTATGTTATTTTATATAACTTTATATTATTTTATATGATTTTATTTAACTATGGGATATTTCCTTTATTTATTTTCACTTTTATTAATTTAGTCAATAACATATTTTAAAATTCATTTTTTATTTCATATCCACATTTAGTTAGATGTTCTTTTAGTAACCAGTTTATAAGTTTGGATTTATTTTTAACATTTAATTCATCTAATATATTTCTATCTATTGTAACAGTAATTGATTTTTTCTTATCTATTTCATCTAAAGTAGGTCTCATAATATTAAGTTCTTTATAGTATATAGTAAAAAACGAAGGTCAAAAAGTAATGTTTTATCATTATTTTTCATATTTTATATAACTTTTTTTATAAAGTAGTATATAAAATACATGGCAAGAAAGAAATTAAAAGAAGAAGATAAAAAAACTAGACTTACAATTTCAATAGATAATGATATTTATGAAAATTTAAATGAGTATATAAATGATAATGATACTAATAGATCTAAATTGATTGAAAAATTGTTAAAAGAACATATCGATAAAAAAAAATTAAACTAAAATGAAACAAAAAATTGAAATTATATTACCTAAAGGATATATGAACACATCGGTAACAACAGATAATTACTTTATTTCAGATACTAATGATAGTGCAAACTGGGATAAACTCAAATTTCCATTACCAGAAGGAATATGGAGTATATATTCAATTGAGGATAAAATTATAACTCTTATTAAGAACATTTCTAATCTTTAACAGGATTAATTTCATATTTGTAACTTAAAAAATAATAAACATCAATAAAATGTTTTTGACATTAGAATGATTTCATCTTTTTTAAATAAATCAAATAATCAATTATTTTGATTTCAAAGGTCGTGATAAATTAATTTTTATTGGGATTATTATAATGATAATACTTATTATATCGGGATATATCAGTTCTATAGATTTTAATGGTTACAAAATAAATTAAAAGATTATATAAAAAATGCCAAATAATAAATCAATACAATTCTTCAAGAATGTTATGATATATATGGGATATCATGGATGGAACATTGATTTCAATGGTGATAATTATTGTTGGAAACACAATAAAACAATAACAATTGATCCTGAATACAATGGTGATGTAAGACAAATAATTTTACATGAGATTGCACATGCAAATACTGCAAGATTTTGCAATCAAAAACACAATCCACAATTTTGGAAACATTTAGAATATTTAACATGGAAATTTCTAAAACAAGATTTAGATAAGAATCAACTAAAACATAAGAAATTTATGACTAATGGATATTATAGTTTATGTTATAGATAGGTTAATAATCCACTGGAATAATTTCATGTTTATAACAGTAAATATAACTTGATTTAGAATTGTGACTACCATAATAATTTTTCAATATACATGGTATTTTTATCCTTGAATATAAAGCATATTCAATTCTTTTATTTTCTATGTAATGTAAATAATATTTCATAATACAAAGATAATACTTTATTTTAACCCAACATAAGATTATATATAATTAAAAATTATTTTAAGTGTGGGTTATATTTATCTTTTAGAAAATTGTATTGGAGATGAAGTAAATTATAAAATTGGATTTACTACAGATTTAATTAGGAGATTAAAAGAATTACAAACAGGGAATCCATATAGATTATTTTGAAACTAAGTGGAATCAAAAATTAGATTTTGGTGTTCATAAAACATTTAGAACTAATAATATTAAAGGAGAGTGGTTTAAATTGTCAAATGAAGACATTGGAAATTTTCAAACTATATGTGAAAAGATAGAAAACCGTTTTGATTTTATGTATGAGAATAATTATTTTTTCAAGAAGGATAATTTAAATAAACTTTAACCCTTTTTATACCATATAAGTAAAAAATAATTTAGATTATGAATATAACTGTACATCCAAGTGATATTATTAAAAGGTGTTTGTGGAATGAATATAAAAGATTTTGTTTAGTAGGTAAAACAGATGAACAAATTAATGAATTTATTGTAGAGGATAAACCATTTACTATATTAGAAAATGACTCTTATGTAATAGGATTATTAAAAGTGGTAGAAACAGACAATCTTGTTCATAGATTTAAAATTCATATTGAAGATTTATTAAAAGTTAGAAGTAATCTATTTGATAATAAACTTTATATAAATAGAAATGTTGTTCTAAATGAAGTTAAAGATTTTAAAAATAGATTTCCAGATTCATTTAACCCTGACTTTAAATATAAATTAGCAATTGATGAACTAAATGAAAAACTTGATGAAACTTTTGAAAAATTAGAGGAATGTAAAATCTACACAAAAATTCTCAATGATAAAACATATAACTTTGTTTCATCTGGTGATGTTAAATCTTTAGTTAATTTTTAAATATTATAGCATCCTTAAATACCCAATATGTAATTAATCCATATTCATTATTAGAAACTTTTTTAAGACTATCTGGTATTTTTATGGATTTTCTATATTTCAATCTATCCAAATTTGGTTTATCTTCAAATAATTTTGACAATTTACCTTCAAAAAAATATACTTCCTTTAATGGGTATTCTTTATAAAAATGAAAAAATGATAATTCTGTTATAACATAGTATGAATAATTTTTAAAGATATTAATCTTTTAAAGTCATTTAAATCTTCATAATTTTCAAAATCTTTTTTAAGATGATTCTTATAATAAGTTATTTCATCAAATGTTATAACATCTGTTATCCAATCAGTGGATTTTTTTTGTTCTAACATTTTCTTGGATATAAATTTCGGGGTTTTTGGTTTCCATTTTTCATCACCTATTATTTCATAATCCCAAGTTTTATTAGTTGCACTCCATGTTTTTCTAACATCTCCTTTTTTTAAAACTTTTCTTTCTACCCATCCACCGAGTCTGTTACTCCATTCTCTTTTAATTACTGACATTTAATTTAAATTGTTTTAAATATAATCGCATTACTAAATACCCAGAAATATAAACCACCACTATCAAAAACTGCATCATCTTTTAATTCTTTAGGAATTTCGATTCTATCTTTTTCTCTTATATCCCATAACTCAGGATAAGGAATTTGACCATTAAATCTATATATAGGTTTGCCTGGAATTCTATCCATTAGGTGATTATAATATAATTCTATTGAATAAGTCATTTTTACTTTCTTATTCTTTAAAGCAATTTTAAATGGATTTAAATCTTCATCATTAATATTTTCTACACTATTTCTAAAATTTAAAACATCATCAAGAGAAACAAATAAATCCATCTCATCTTTATTGAAAAACTCATCTAATGTCATTGTCATCAATTCTTCTGCTGTAATATCATCTAATATAAAATCATCATCATCATCATCGTCTTCTTCTTCCATTTCTTCTTCTTCCTCATCTTCCTCTTCCTCTCTTTCTTTCGGATTAGGTTCTTCTATAGGCTTAGCTATTATTTCTTTGATATTTTCTCTACCTGGTACATTTTTAAATTCAGATTCTGGAATATTTATATCATCGATCGGTTCTTCATCTATCATTCTTAATAATCCGTTTTTTATTAATGAACTCAATAAAAAAGTATCTTTAGTACTCGGTGACATATCAAATTTGATTTCTACTAACCCATGTTCATCACTCGAAACTGTTCCAGGTCCAGAATTCACATGAAATACTCTATCTGATACTTCAGGAAAATTATCATCAGTAATATTCGATAATTTATAATCTTCCATCTTATGATTTTCTTTATATTTTTCGAATATTTTAAATTTTTTAAATAACATAATTATTTGTATTTTTTTTATATATTAATTTTCTAAATTGATTTACCATTCATCTGCATCAAGGTCTCCTAAAACATCTTCTATTCGTTCCATTAGTGAATCACTAAAAACATAATACACTACACGGTGTTCTCCATCAAATATGGCTTCTTTCCATAATAACCCTTTTTGAAGCAATGTTCTTATAACACTCATAGGAAGTACCATTGTTTCACCACTTGGCAAACCAACTATTGTTATATATTTTTTTCCACCATAACTCATTAATCCCATTTATTTTTCGGAAAATTATCAGCATATAATCTTCTATTAGAATTATCAGATAAAATTAGTTTATTTTCATCAGTTATTATAATTTGATTTAAAATATTATTAATATTTTCTTCTGGAATCACCTCATTAAAGATTCTTAAGTTTGTGTATTTAATATTAGAACCAATTAATTTAATACTTTCATCATGACTAAAATCAAGTGGTGTTATACTAATTTCAGCTGAATATAATAATTCAAACACAGTGCTTATATTATGTACTTCTTGATTATCAATTGGTTTGAATCCAAAATCAGAATAATACATATAAGTTGGATTATTATTTAAATTTTCACCATGTGTAATTCCCGTTATTGTTGCTAATTCAAATGTATCTGGGTTACACATTTTTATATTATAATCACCAGGTCTTTTATAAATTTGCATTGATAATGTTTCCTGTCTTTGATCCATATTAATTACTAAACCATACCAAATATTAGTTTTTAAATTCGCATCTATTTGATAATAACTTTCATTTATTTGGAATATAATTCTATTTCTATGATACCAATATCTATATCCAACTTTATTTGTTTCATCATAATTATTTAATAAATTGAAATTTTTAGTATCATTTATATAATAATGTAGTGTTGCAGATTTATATGATAATGGATCATCTTCATCATATTTGTTATTAAAATTAAACCAAGATATAAATGATCTATTTTCTGAACCTTCTAAAACTTTATCATATTTTTGATATGTTACACATACCTTACCTAATGAATCCTTAAAATTATAATAATAATCAGCAAAATCTATATTACCATTATATAAGTCGTCTTCATTAATAACAACATCCTTATAAATAGTATGTCTTATTGTTTCATTTGTAATTGGTTTAGTCTGATCTTTATTTGCAATTTTTTCTTGTTCTTCAGTAACTTCAGGACCAAACAATTCATCCATTGTAGTATTCTTTGTTAGATTATCAATTTTCGTTTCTGATTCTTGTGAAAGATTTCTGATATTTGCTTTTTGTTCGTATTTTTCCAAAATAACTTTCCAATAAATTCCAGCATTCATAATTTCTCTGAATACTTGAGCATGTTTAACTCTATATAACCTATTTAATTCACAAAAGAAAATAATATCATTTTCTGCAGGTCTTCTATCAATACCAAATTGATTTTTAAATTCGTCTTTTATAATATGAATTTCAAATGTATCAAGTAAATCAAGATTCCATTTGCTCATCTTTACTGTATTATCTGGAAATTTATTTTCAGGTACTAAAACTTTAACAGTTTTAACATCAACTATATTATATAATTGATATTCATGTAATGACATATCAGTACCACCTTCATCTGGATCAGTTAAATGATAATCTACTTTCCAAGCGAAAATACTATTTATATCATTTGCTATTTTATTTGCTAATTCAGTTATTTTATTTGTTTCATATGGATTCCACATATCATTTTGATTTGTTTGATTTTCCATATTTACTTCTGATGTAGTTGTAGAATACACATAACAACTTAACCCTTGTGTATAAAAATTCATTTTTAAATCATATCCTGCATTATTTGATGATGATGTATTTGTTGTAGCATCGGGGGAATAAGATGGAATACCACAACTAAATGCTGTTGTTTGACTTGGGTTTGCATTAAAATAAGTTGTTAAACAATCTTCTCTTAATCCATATCTATTATTTTTCAAATAATTTGCACTTACATTTTGAAATTCACCTAACAATATTATATCATATATAACAGTAGATAAACTTGAACTATCTATTTGAGTAATTAAATATTGTACTTCTGCAAATCTTAATTCGTTAAATCTAAAGGTAGAAATATTTGCGGTTGTTAATGGCTCCCATTGTGAATAATTTCTACCATTATTTTGGGTAACTCTAAATTTTATATCTATATTATCAGTTACACCTCTTACAATAACTTCAAAATCATCAATAGAAAAAACCTTATATATATCTTTTGGTGATAAAATAAATTCAGTATTATCATCCGTTATAGTACCTATTCCATCTACTTCAGTTATTTGATATAATCCATCAATTACTATATTACTAATATAAATATCTGTTGGATTTGTATTTGCATCATCAATTCTATATACGTATAATTGAAAATCAAATGGTTGTAATGGATTTAAAGTTAATCCAGATAATGCACCAATTTCTAACATATCTGACCAACATTCATCACAAGGTACTAAATTGCTAATACATCCAGCATTTTTAAATTTAAAATATAAATTTAAATATTGTTTATCATTTATTATACCATCTGTTGTATATGTGATTCCACTTATATATGTAACTCCACTTATTGGTTGATCAATAGGTAAATATAAATCTTTAGTGTCACCAGATAGTTTTTCTTGACCTATCCAGTTCATTGTAAATGTTTCGTTGAATTTTTTGCTTAAAACATAATCCATTAGATAATTTGGTTATTTTATTTTAATATATATATAAAAATAGAAAGATAGAATTACAAAAAAAATAAAAAGATATGCCATATATAATTTCAAACAATTTATTAACACCAGCCGATAAAGTAATCAAACCATATAATTGTGCATTTATAGCTGTCGATGGACCGCAAATAAAAGGTAAATTAAATATGGAAGGATTAGAAATTCCTTACGACTCACAATATACATCACAAATGGTATTGAATGAAGAAGATTCTGATATAGCTATTCATTATGGATTTTTAGGTAATGAAGTAACATTTGTTATGATAAGAGCAATGTATAGTCCAAATGATCCAAACTTTGAAATAGAAGCAGATCAATATATTAAATATTATTTTTCCGATGAACCTACTAAAATAAAATATATGGGAAAATTAATGGTATTAACAGGTAATAGTTTAAAACGAATACCTCAAATATATTTAACAAATCCAAGTACAACCCAAAAAGTTTATTTGGAAATTTTTATGGCAAATCAAAATACTACAACTACAACTACGACCAATGTTATTAGTGGTTTATATTATAATAATGTTGTAAGTGATACTGTTGTATATTCACCAACAGCCAATGGTTCATCAGCATTATATATTACAGATATAAATGGTGATACTCAAACAGTTATACCATATATTAATATAAACACAATAGAAATAACTGATGATGGATCACACACATTATTAATTGGTACTGATTCACCTGAAAAAATTCAATTAAGATTCTTAAGTGATTTTAATATGAAACAAGCACATAGTAGAATTAGTTATGTAATGGAAGATTATACAACTAGAAAATTAACATCAACTGAACCACCAATAGATTCTGAACCTCCTTATATTACTTGGACAGATACAGTAGGCACAGTAACAGGTGATACTACTTCATTACCATCAGGTGTTACACTAACAAATGATTACTTAATAGAATATTATATATCTGGATTAACTGATTCTAGAGATGGTATTATGAGTATTTATGCTGCAGATCTTGTAGTGTATGAAGCAAATAATTTAGTCCCAATGTCTGGAATCACATCACAAGGTCAATATACATTATACTTTACTGTTCAAGATATTGCAGGTAATGATCAAACTTATACAAGATATGCTATGTTAGATTACACAGCACCTACAATTTCTTTTAAATCTGTTGCAACTGGAACTACATTTACAATGAATATAGAAAATGATACTACATCAGGCACATATATTACTACAGGTAATACTTTAATCTACTCAGTAGATTCAGTATCAGATAATGTTTATAGTGGTTTAACTATAACTGATGTTGTTGTCACGTTCTCTGGTAACACTAGTTATCCAATAACTACAATTGGATCATATACTGTGGGTTATTCACTAAGTGATTATGTTGGTAATACATCAACATATACTAAAACAATGAATGTGGTATCAAATGATGTTACTCCACCAGTTATAACATTTAAGGATGTGGCAACAGGCACTACATTTAATATGAGGATATCAGGTGATACAATATCTAGTACATATATAACAACTGGTGATACATTAACTTATGCTGTTGATTCAGTATCAGATGATGTTAGTACTCTATCATTATTGGATGTTGGAATAGTTATATCAGGTGATACTTGTAATCCTTGTTCAACAATAACAACATCTGGTGATACATATTCAGTAGTTTATTCACTAAGTGATAATGTTGGAAATACATCAACATATACTAAAACAATGAATGTGGTATCAAATGATGTTACTCCACCAGTTATAACATTTAAGAATGTGGCAACAGGTACAACTTTTGATATGAGTATATCAAGTGGAACTACAAGTGGAACATACATAACAACTGGTGATACATTAACTTATGCTGTTGATTCAGTATCAGATGATGTTAGTACTCTATCAATATTAGATGTTGGAATAGTTATATCAGGTGATACATGTAGTCCATGTTCAGGAACAACAATATCATCAACTGGTGTTACTTATTCAATAACCTACTCATTAGCTGATTATGTTGGAAATATTGCAACATATAATAAAACAATGAATACAATAACATAAAATAAATAATATGTATAGTTATAAATCTTCAAATTTTGTATCTCCGCCAGTATCTGGTGATAAAAGAATAAGAATATATGATATTTCTAGAAATTTAAAATATAGTATAGAACCAGATTTATCTTATTTTTATGTATCAGGTAATTGTGTTGTTATTAAAATAACTAATAAAAATGATATTGTATTAACATTTCAAAATCATGCAGATGCAGTATTAGCATTAGAAAAACTATCCACTATTAAAAATGAACTTGGTGGAAATTCTTTTGAAACTGATATTGGTGAAATTGAATTTACAAACTTATCAGAATATGATTATATGATATATTTTGGTGGCAAGTGGGTAAATACACATGATTTAGTATTAAATTCAGGAGATATTTATCTTGGAGACTGGAAAATAACAGAAGAAGAAGGTAATTTGAAAGTTTATCTTAGTGGAACTACATCATGGGAATTAGGAGGTGAATTTTTCATCCAATAAAATTTAATATATAAAAAAAACAATAAAATAAAATGGCATTACCAAGAAAACATAATTTAGAACAAATGAAAAAGTTAAGACAATTATCAAAAGGAGATATTGGTGATGTTGTAGCTAAAGGACAAAAAAAGAAAGAATCAGGAATGGCAAATTCATACTGGATAGATAATCCACTCGATAGAAATATTGATACATACGAAAGTTTTATCAAAAGTGATAATAAACAAAAACCTAAGGCAATGATTAAAGAAGAATTGAATTGGGGTGAAAATGCACTAATAGTATGGGAAAATTATCTCAACCAAAATGAAGATTTTGTAAAAAAGAATTATATGAATACAGATTTAATTATTCAAGATATAATAAATAAAAATGATTATAAAAATGGTATAGAACAAATGAAAGAAGAATTTGACGTTTTGTTAGATAATTATCTAGATTTGGATATAGTATCTGAAAGTGTTCATAATAAAGGAATGGGACCTGGAAACACAAGTTTTTATAACAATAATTCTAAACAGGTACTAACACCACAACTAAGTATAGATTTATTACAAATTGGTAAATTTGTAAAAGTTGGTAAGATTGAAGGATATATAAATTCATTAGATGAAGAAAATGTGTATATATCAGTAGTCCCTGGATTAGGTACAATTGAAAAAGTTCCATTTAAAAAATTCTTAAAACAAATAAAACTTGAAGGTAAAATTCTTGAAAGTAGTGGATTTCCAAGTGAATTTTGGACTGAGGAACCAGATATTTTAGTTCAACCAGAAGAAGAACAAGAATCACAAACAGAAGAAGAAGAAGAATATGAAGTTCAAAAAGAAATAGAAGAACGAGAAGAAGAACAAGAATATGAAATTCAAAATGAATTTGATGTTGAAGATTATGGGAAACCAGGTAAACCAAAATCCCCAAATCAATGGCCTAAACCACCTAGACCAAAAGAAATTAATATATCACCTATAGATAAACCAATACATACAGTAAGAGGAACAGAAGATAACCCTTTAGGTGAAAATCTTTATATTAATGATTTTAAAAGTGTAAAATGTGATGATTGTGGACAAATGGTAGAAGATACTTATAAAAGTAAAGTTGCACATATTTATAATAAACATTTTAATAAAACTGAAATGGATGGTGCAGTTCCAACAAAAGTAGATAGTTATGATACTACTTGGCCTCAAGGTGGGGCACAAGTTCAAAAATTAATATTAAAATACTTCCCATAAAATAAAAAACTATTATGATAAAAAAATTTAACAAATTTAAATTATTTGAAAAAAATCTCACAAATCCATTTAATCCAGATGAAATATGGGGTAATGAAGTAATTCTTGATGAAATAGACAATCATAAAATAAGATATGATTTTTTAGATTCATTAAAAGGTAAAACTATTGAATTTTCCCAATCTAACTATGGTAGAGATACAGAAATTGGACCTGTTAAATTAGTAAATTACATGACAGATATGCCTGAAGGTGGAGATTATGAAGGATATCATTTTTTTATAAATGATAAACGATATGGTGAAGCTAAAAGTGGTGTTGATTACTTTGATGTTGATACTAGTAAAAAAATCAAAATATTAGATTAATAATATAAAAATTTCAATAACAGATAAATGACTGGTAATTAATTTTATCAGTCATTTTTATTTAAACTTAGTCATGTTTTCATCTTATATTAAAGAAAAAAGAATGCATGATAGTTGATTATGAATATACAAAAGGTAATTTAATTCTTTCATATATAGGTGATGATGGAAATATAAAACTAAAATATTATAAATGGAATAACCCTACAAAATTTGTAACATGTGATGTTGGTGATCCTCAAAAAAGTGGTAAATATGTAACATGGGATGGGCAATCCGTTAAAGAAATATACACAAGAAACCCTAATAGATATTCTGTTTATGATTATTTAGATAATATGGAACAAAAGGAACAAGATAGAATTTTTAAATATAAAGAACCTAATATCTTTTTCGTTGATATTGAAAATGAAATTTTAGATAAAAAACCTGCACCACATTTAGCAGAAAGTGCAATTCAATCCATTTCAATTGTGTTTAAAGATAAAGCTATGGTAATGGGTGTTGGTGAAATCACACCAGAACAATCAGCATCTATTGAAGAAGATATTAATAATTATTTTGAAAAATTTGGAGTTAAATATAAATTCAAATATATCGAATATAGAAATGAACATGATTTAGTATTTAATTTCTTCAATAAATATGTTCCTAAAATGCCAGTTATAACAGGGTGGAATTTCTTGAATTATGACTGGGTATTCTTAGTTAATAGAGCAAGAAGATTAGGAATAGAACCTAATGTTGCATCATTTACAAAAAAACTTATCCCAAGTTTCGATGATACTGTTTATTGGGAATTACCAGCACATAGACTTATTATTGATTATATGGAATTATATAAAAAATGGGATACATCAATAAAAGTAAAAGAAAGTAATTCTTTGGATTTTGTATCTGAAAATGTTTTAGGTGTTAAAAAAGTAAATTATGAAGGTAATTTGAAAATTTTACATGCTACAGATTTTAAGAAATTTATATTTTATAATGCAGTCGATTCAATTTTAGTTCAAAGAATTCATGAAAAAATGAGATATGTTGATATTCTTTATGGTATTGCCACTTTATCCAAAATTAAAACTGTAGATGCATATAATACTTTACCTGTTACTGAAGGTATTCTTAGGAGTAAATTGAAAAACCAAAAAAACATTGTTCTATGTAAAAGAGAAGTAACCGAAAATGAAGGTATTGATGGTGGATGGGTTAAAACTCCAAGAGTTGGTATGGCAACATGGACTTGCTGTTATGATTTTGCTTCTCTATATCCAACAACAATGAGACAATTTAATATATCTGCAGATTCATATAAAGGACATACTAATAGAGATTTAATTCATTCTAGAAAAAATCAATTATTATCACACTTTGATCAATTTGAAGATATGGAAGAACCTGATAAAGAATTTTCAATATTCAATAATCAAAAATTAGAAATTGAAAAAGAAGATTTGGTTTTATTAAATGGTGTAGTATTTAAAAATGAAATGGGTGTTGTTAGTGAAGTGATGGGAGATATATATGGTGATAGAAAATCATATAAGAAAAAGATGTTTAGAGCTCACAATGATATGGAAGAATATAAAAAAGAAATGGAAAACATAGAAAAAGAATTAGTAAATATGTAATTATTTATTTATTGTAATAATTATTAGTATATTTAAAATTAAATGAATAATATGAATAAACAAGAACAATATCAACAAGCTTCAGAAACCGTTGAAAATATATTAGATAATAATTATGTTCATTTAGAGACTACTATTAATAATTCTTTTGTAAATATACCTTATAAATTCAAAAAGCAATTTTATTCTCATATGAATACTTTATTTCTAAATGTGTTATTGAATAGACTTAATGAATTTAATAATTATAAAGAAGTTGAAAAACGAACATGTAAATCAAGAGAAATTATATGTAAAATAATAACAAATATAGAAAATGAGTAAAATTAATATAAAGGAGTTGTTTTTAGAATTAACTAAATTTAATACTCCATATAGAACAGAAGATAAAATTAAACACTTACTACCAGAAAACATTAAAAAAGATGAATTTGGTAATTATTATCTTAGAATAGGCAAAAGTAAAACTATGTTTACTGCACATTTAGATGATGCATCATGGGGAGGTGTAGAACCTGTTACACACGTTTTAAGAGATGATTTCATTGAAACGGACGGTAGTACCATATTAGGTGCAGATGATAAGGCAGGCGTTGTTATATTGATGTATATGATAGAAAATAAGATACCAGGTACATACTATTTCTTTTTAGGTGAAGAATCAGGTTGTCAAGGTTCAAAAGGAATTTTAAGAATAAAAAAAAATTGGTTTAAAAATAATTTTAAACGATGTGTATCATTTGATAGAAGAGGATATGGTTCAATAATTTCAAGACAAATGGGAGGACAATGTTGTTCTCCTGAATTTGTAGATGCCCTGAAAAAACAATATGATTCAATTGGATTACCACATAGAAATGATTCAGGTGGAATTTATACTGATAGTGCAACATTTATGGGAACTATTCCAGAATGTACAAATTTATCTGTTGGTTATTTTGATGAACATTCTCATGGAGAGAGTCAAAATATAGTTTATTTAGATAAACTAGCAAAAGCATCTATTCAAATAGACTGGGAAAATTTACCAACTGTTGGTGTGAAGAATAATAATAATAATAATAATAGATATAATCATTATTATGGAGGATATAGTGATGGGTATGATCAATTTGGATGGGACTAATTATATTGGAAATTTCCTTTATTTTCCTCGTTCTTTAGGATATGATAAATTAATTAATTTAGGGTTTAACTCTTTAAATTTATTTTTTAAAAATTTAGTTTCCGATTTATTTTTACCTAAAATATAAATATATTTATGTTTAGATGTTACCTTTCTTACTATACACCTATCTTTACATTCTTTAGTATATTCTTTCATCATTAATACAATATCATTTGGAATTTTATTCCATAATATACTTGTTTTTTTATTCCATGTGTTATTCCATATTATATTTTTCTTTTTAAGAAAAGATTTATAAAAATTTAATTTGGTATAATTTCTACCAGTTGTCCAACCTATTTGATAATTTAAATTATCGAAATATAATTTACTTGAACCATATTTATTACCAATATAATCAAAATTACATGCTTGATAAATTGTTCCCAATTCTTTTGCTTCAGGATCTGCATAAGCCGAAAACAATCTAAATAGAGTATTTTTTACCATCCATTTAATAGAAAACATAATTAATGAACTTGCTAAATTTTTAGGAGTCCATGAAGCACATGCTCCTCTACTAATCAATTTCTCTATATCTTTAGTGTTTTCACCTAGCATTTTTGAAAATGAATTCGGAATAGACATTATAACTACACCAGATAAAATCCCATTATATGTAGCAATGAATCTATGTGTTGGTCTATTTGGCATCTTACCTAACCATTCGTATTTTTTAATAAATTCAACTATATCTTTTGTTTTTTTATGATTGTTATCGATATATTCAAATTCAAAGTCTGATATTTTAATGTGATCAATATTTATATTTAATTCTTTAATATCATCACTATATTTATTCAACCTAATATCATATTGCCAAGAATGTTCCTTATCATAAATTAAATGTTGAGTTAATTTATCAAAAACATCATAAATTTTATCCATTATTAATATATAATTATATCCTTGATTTTTACAAGCCTTTTCCTTTTCTATATTTTTTTCTTTATGTTCATTATACCATCTTGTAGACTTTATTTCAATTATTAAATTTAATTCCTTAATATAAAAATCTGGATAATATATGTGTTTTTGTTCATTAAATATATAATATAATGATTTTCCTCTTTTTATATCAAGTTTATCATAATATTTTTTTAAAAAATCTTTTTCATAACTACCTTGATAATAAATTTCAGTGTCCTTATATTTTTTTATTTTATATCCATTCTTTAACATTTTTTCAAAAAATTCAGGTAATTGAGATGCATAATATACACCATATTTATCGTATATTATATTTTTTAACTTTTCTTGAATTAATTTGTTTTTCATAGGATTATCTACACCAAATAATTCAATACATGTTTGTTTATATTTATCTCGATTGTTATAATTTTTATCATCATAACGAATTTCTTTAGTATTTACAATTTTCTTTTTAATATCATTATTTTGCAATACAAAATCTACACCATATTTCAATCGATTGGTTTTAATCATTTTATTTAAAATATCTTTGGATTGTAATGGGTGTTCCACTCCATAATTAACTAAACATGTTTTTTTTGATTTTTCTCTAAATTCTTTTGTTTCCATATATGATTCAACACCATATTTTAATAAACACGTTTGTATCATCTTATTTTTATTTATATAATTTTCATCATTATATCTTTCTTTCTTTGTTTGCTTGGTTTTTATTATATAATCTTTAGTTTGAGTATAAGATTCTTTCCCATATCTTTCTAAATTGGTTTTTTTATTTTTAATATATGCACATTTTTGAGAGCAAGTATAAAATCCATACTTAGATATATTTCTACGATATGAAAATATTGAAATATTTTTTTCATTATTACATACATCACATACGACATCTATTTTTGTTTTAGATGAATATGGTAAATCATTTGGATTAATAAATATTATATCATTGATATTTAAATCGATATTTAACTTATCTTTATAATATTTTAAATTCTTGGATGCAACTTTTATTTCTATTTTATTATCAATAATCATAATTATTAATCTTTATTTTATATATTTTATATATAAAAATTTAATGGTTCAAACTATAATATATATCAAAAAGAAACTGAAAGTTCAAACTATTTTATTGATAAGCATAAAAAAAAGAGGAAACTTATGTTTCCTCTTTTTAACTTATAACTAATTAATCAATTAAGATTATATTAATACACCGTTTGAATCAGTTACGGTAATTCCCATATATTGTTTTTCTGGGAAGAAACCTATATCTGCAACTGCATATCTACTTCTAATTAACATACGTGGGGCCCATGTGGCCTCAGATATTAGAGAAATTGATTGGGCCATCAAGTAAGGAATAAACACAAGACCTGGTTGGTCAATTGAGTTCTTACGTCCTAAGAAAATTTGGTTGTCGTCCCATCTCATGTAAGGATCTACATAAATAGAGATTGTACCAATATTACCCATTGGATAAAGTTGACCGTTAGTGTTCAATTTACCAGCTTGAACTGGACTTAATGTGTAACCAGCGATATCTTGAATTACAGATGCTAAGTTACCATTTGTAATTAGATATTGAGCGGGACCTACACGACCATCTGTTGCAATAAAGTTAGAAGCGTTGTTGATTTTCGCAACAAGTTTTCTTTGCATTGAATGATAAGTTTCACCTCCTGGTGCTGCGAATCCAGCTCCTGATGGTAATGTTAGGTAAGTATCAACATTAAAGTCAAATTTAGAATTACCTGAACTATCTTTAGGTGCAGTGTGTGAAGCTCTATTTTGAAGTGCTAAAGTTCTGATATTAGCAACAATCTCTTTAGAGATAACTTGAGTAAGTTCGTTAATTAGAACACCTTCTAATTTTTGAACTATGTCCATACCAGTTGCGGCTTTGATGTCCTCAATTTGAGTACGTTTCAATGCTGAACTAATTTCTACATCACCAACTTGAACTGACTTAGTAAATACGTCAGGACCAATTACGCCTGGGTAAGTTGTTTCGTCTTCTGCTCTTGTCATTGGGTCATATAGTTTCCAACCTGCTGAGAAACCAGGAATATGGTCTTCCATTAGTGAAACTAATTCAACGTCTGCTGTTCCTGTGAATTCTCCTGTATAACCTGATAATACAGTACTTCCTGATAATACAGTTACACCTGATGCTGCAAAAATAGTTGCAATAGAACCAGTTTGTTCAAATGTGTTCTTAGTTACGTCCCATGTTGCATTAGTAAAATTACCATCCATAACTGGATACATTTGACGGAAAGAACGGAACATTGGATATCCATCGATTCTTGAGAAACCTAAAAATTCCAACCAACCTGTTTTAGTGTCACCTGCTATACCTGTAAAGGCTATAATTTCTGCTGGTGTTGCAGTACCATCACCTAATTTAACGAATGTTCTTGCGTCAAGACCACCAATTCTTTCAGTAATAGAATTAACTCTTAATTGTTCAGCTAAACCTGCTTTAAGTGAAGTTACATCAGCTGTTGTTGAAGAACCTACTTTAAATACTAAAGGTCTGTCATCAGAATCTTCATCATTGTTATCATATTTGAAATCAACGAATAAAAGTTCGATTCTTGGAGAAGCTGTTGGTTTAACAGCAACTAAATCTAATCCAATAGCTTGTGCAGCAATTTTCATAGAAACTGGCAATAAATTCTGTGCTACGTCACCAGAACCGGCTGCGCCACTACCACTTTGCCATACAGAACCTGGAGTTGTTCCAACTGTAGGAGAGGTTACGGCACCCATACCATTAAGATTGTATAATGTTGAATAAGCAACGTTTTCATTCATTTGATGAATTTCAGCATATTCAGACATCCATGATCTTTTATCAACATCTTCCACTTGTAAAGTGTCAAGAATTGGAGACCATTTTTTCATAGCTTTTGATTTGTCTACTATAAAGTTCATTTTATTTTAATTTTTTTTTTACAATGTTATATATTGAATTAAAAAATCCAATATTTTCCATTTTTGATTATTTTTTGATTACAGATTTTTAAGTCTATTTAAATATGATTCAAGTTGACTTTCGTTTAATGATTGATTGTCATATTTATTGAAATTTTCATTCAATGTTTCTTTTGTACTTTTATCAAATTTATTAAGTCCTCTAGTCCTCCAGAAACTTTCCATTTTGGATTCGTTTAAGTTAGAATAAAACTGTGATCCACTTAATACACTTTGTTTAACTTCAGTGTCTAAAGTTTCCCATACTGGTTTTAAATCAGATGGAATGTTTTCGATTAGAGTTTCCTCCATCGATTTTTGAGGTGTAGACAATGCTTTTTCCATAATCTGAAGTACATCTGACTCACTTGCGTAACTGCTTTCGTTTATTGCAGTAACCACTTTTTCTTTGTCATCTGAACTTAAATTATAATAAGCTGCTTTCCTCTTTTCTGTTAAGAATAATAGAAAATGAGGTTCATCATCTTCGGATGCTTTACGTTTTTTAGCTTCAGTTATAAACCTCTGTATGTTCTCTTTTAAAGAATTTTCAGTTTCGAATAATTGTCCGTCACCTAATGGAGTGATTCTTGATTCTTGAATTTCTTGAACCTCACCTGTGTCGGATAATTTTACAACAACGATTTGATTTTCAGCGTTAGCGGCAATCACTTCCCCTGTTTTATCGTCATCAATTTTTACAACCATACCTGGTTCAACTCCGAAATCTAATTCATCATCGTCTTCATCACCTACTGGTTGTCCTTCGATTTCAACATCAACATCAACATCAATATCTAAATCATCTTGTCCTTGTACATCTTCTTGCCCTTGTACATCTTCTTGCCCTTGTACATCTTCTTGTCCTTCAACATCTTGAACATCTTGAACATCTTCTTGTCCTTGAACATCTACTTCACCTTGAAGTTGTCCTTGTCCTTGTACAAAATCATCATCTTCGTCATAATATTTACCCATATTATCATCTGGTGCAAAATTCAATTGAGCTTGTCCTTCAACTTCCTCATTTAATGCATCTTCTTGATTAATGGATTTATCAAGACTTTCTGCTAAATAGTTACTATATGCAATAGTATCAGAAACATTTTCTGCAATGTATTCAGCATATTTAATATTATTATCTACATGTTCAGCAATGTATTCAGCATATTTAATATTATTATCAACATGTTCTGCTACATACTCAACATATTGAATATTGTTATCAACATTCTCTGCTACGTATTCAGCATATACAATACTATTATCTAGATTTTCTGCAATGTAATTTGCATAATCAATAGATTTACCTAAACTTTCTGCTATATATTCTGAATAATCAATAGATTTTTCTACGTTTTCAGCTAAATATTCTGCATATTTGATACCTTTATCAACATGTTCTGCAATATATTCAGAGAAATCAATATTTTTATCTAAAGTTTCAGCAATATATTCTGAATAATTAATAGATTTTTCTACGTTTTCAGCAAGATAGTCTGTAAAACCAATTGCTTTTTCTAAATTTTCAGCAAGATAATCATTGTGTTCTACAATTTTTTCTGTTTTTGCTTCCAATTTATCGTTTTTAGTAATTAAGTGAGTAATGTTTTCAGATAGATAATCTAAATACTCTGTCACTTTTTTGAATCCTTCATGTAAAGATTCGTAATTTTCTTCGAGTTTTAACAACTCTTCTGGATTGAACTTACCTGATGTTACATGTCCACTAATAGATTTCTGTGTTTTTTCTATTTGTTCGGTTAGGTAATCCGAATATTCAACCATTTGTTGTTTTGTTACAAATTCGTTTTTATTCATATCGAATAGTTCATTAATTTTTGACTCATCAGATATGTCGTATATCCTGAAGTTAACGTTTTCATTGAATCCTAAAGATTCATTAATAGAAACAGTTTCCATTCTCGCTGAACTAAATCCAGGATCTGCAACTGCGTCATATGTGAAAAGTTTTTTAATAGTTACAGTGCCATTGGATTCGGTGACACCAGCCGCTCTTGAAGAAACAAAAATTGGACAATCATCATCTACGAGTGCTTTTGCTTCCCTACCATAATGTGTATTTAACAATCTAATAGTACCTTCTACCGCATTTCTTTCTTTATTAAAAGTTAAAGATTCTAATGTATGTGATATTCTGGCTAATGATGTGTCGAATACGTCAGGGTGATCAAATTCTCCGTAAATAATTCCAAGCTGTTTCTTTCTTTCTAGTAATTCGTTTAAATGAGGTATAAACTTATCGGATGTGTAAATTCTTTCGTTTCTGTTCATAACATCAAATTCCGTGAATATACCACCTAATATGTATTTATTCTTGGGATTTTCTGTTTTGACTTCTACAGATTCGTTGAGTTTAAGCCCACTTAATGAATTCTCAATAATTAAAACTTGCTTCATTAAACTTAATTATTTTTTATTTATATATTAAGTTAAAATAGAGTGTTTTTTCCATTTTAGAATTAAAATGGTTTTATTTTAAAATTGATTTTGACCACCTTGAGTTGGCTGTCCACCACCGATATCCTGTCCACCACCAAAGTCTTGTCCACCACCAAAGTCTTGTCCACCACCAAAGTCTTGTCCACCACCAAAG
>Ga0222658_1000533_pt1 | contig 20151 bp, 12 predicted proteins | sample AntAcemetagen476_FD_179830 | JGI IMG/M metagenome (GOLD analysis project Ga0222658, IMG submission 179830) | Saline water microbial communities from Ace Lake, Antarctica - #476 | ecosystem: Environmental > Aquatic > Non-marine Saline and Alkaline > Saline | place: Antarctica: Ace Lake... | reverse complement strand
AGGTATTTCCTGTAACAGTGGTTGTGCCATCAATATCTAATTCGCCAAGACGGGTGGCTAAGGCTCCTATATCTCCACCTATGGTATTCGAAGCACCATCCATCTCTAAAGTACCATCACCGGTTGTACCAACTGTGATAGCTCCTGCTATAGCGGTTGTACCAGTTACGGTAAGATCCGCATCCGCGCTGTAATCTAAGGTTGTCGCGTCTAGTGTGCCGGCTATAGTACTTGTTGTTGCCGCATCCATATCAACAGTTGTTGAATCGACCAACCCGCTGAATGTCGTTGCGTCTCCTACATTAAGTAATGTCGCGTAAGTAGCGCCTATTGTTGAAGTACCATCTATATCCAGTGTTCCGAACCTTAAGTTGGCTCCTACCGCACCAACCGTTGTGATCGCGTTACCATCAGCATCCATCTCCAAAGTACCTGCCCCATCTGCTCCACTGGTATTGGTAACCGCTGTTACTGTCGTTATTCCCGTCACGGTAAGATCCGCATCCGCGCTGTAATCTAAGGTTGTCGCGTCTAGTGTGCCGGCTATAGTACTTGTTGTTGCCGCATCCATATCAACAGTTGTTGAATCGACCAACCCGCTGAATGTCGTTGCGTCTCCTACATTAAGTAATGTCGCGTAAGTAGCGCCTATTGTTGAAGTACCATCTATATCCAGTGTTCCAAACCTTAAGTTGGCTCCTACCGCACCAACCGTTGTGATCGCGTTACCATCAGCATCCATCTCCAAAGTACCTGCCCCATCTGCTCCACTGGTATTGGTAACCGCTGTTACTGTCGTTATTCCCGTCACGGTAAGATCCGCATTCGCGCTGTAATCTAATGTTGTCGCGTCTAGTGTGCCGGCTATAGTACTTGTTGTTGCCGCATCCATATCAACCGTTGTTGAATCGACCAACCCGCTGAATGTCGTTGCTGCTCCTACATTAATTAATGTCGCGTAAGTAACGCCTATTGTTGAAGTGCCATCTATGTCCAGTGTGCCGAACCTTAAGTTGGCTCCTACCGCACCAACCGTTGTGATCGCGTTACCATCAGCATCCATCTCTAAATTTCCTCCACCATCTGCTCCAGTAGTATTCGTTGCTGCTCCTACTGTTGCTATTCCTGTTACATCAAGATTCTCATCTGTAGTAAAGTCTACTGTTGTTGCATCAAGTGTTCCTGTTATCTTAGTATCCCCTCTTAAATCTAATAAAGTTAACCCTGCTCCAGTACCAACATCTCCTGCAATCGTATTCTCTGTTCCAACAGCACCACCATCTAACTGCAGCGTTCCGCCAGCGACCCCATTAACATCTCCCGTTAGCTGTAATCTGCCCCCTATTATAGCTGTAGCCGTTGAATCATTATCCAAGTTTATTGAGCTTCCTGTAAGATCGCTATCAAAATCAACTGTCCCTGCGTTAATGACTGTTGTTGCAAAAACATATGCGTCCCCATTAATTGTAACAGTCTTGCCAGCTACACCACCCACTAAAATTCCAAGAGCATTAGACGCACTGCCTATTGTACCTGTCACTGTTGATGTACCTAAAAAATCTAACGTGCCTTCAGCATTATCTGTACTAGTCACATTTCCATCAGTTCCTGTTGCTCCTAAAAGATCTGCACCATCTGCAAATTGAGCTGTTCCAGTTGAACCAGCAGCTGCATCAAAATTTATAGAATCATGTACATCTAGAGCAAAATTTGCATCCCCTGCTCCTATATGAACTGTTGTACCATCTCCAAAAATCTCTCCATTAAAATTAACAGTTGTTCCGTTTATCCCAGAAACATATATAGCACCCATTCTATCGGCAGTAGTTCCTATATCAACTCCTACTGTTGCATTTCCGTTAAACGTTACTGTTCCATCACCTCCAGAATTCCCTAAAACCCCACCTGCACCTGATGAATTATAATCTACTGTATCTTCAAAAATCGCACTTCCACTTGCACCTATATCCATACCTGTTGCAGAAACAATATCACCATGAAAAGTTGTTGTTCCTGTTCCTAAATTTATATCATCTACATCTACTGTTGATGCAAAATCATTTGTAGTTCCGTTAACATCCATTTGAGCCAAACTGTTTGTTGCGCCTACTGTTCCATCTACATCTGCATCACCTGTCATTACAAGCGTTGCCGTACTGCCTACTGTCGTAGTCACGTTGCCTGTTATAGCAGATGCACCTGTAACATCAAGTTCTCCGTCAGCAGCAAAGGCAAGTGTTCCAGTAGTCAACGTAGTACCTACTGTACTAGTTTCTGCTGTTTCCATGTTTACCGTTGTTGCATTTAATGATCCTGTAAATGCTGTTACCGCTCCCACATTAGTAGCCGCCGCGTAAGTATCACCAGATATTGTTGTCGTATTATCTATGTCCAATACGCCTAGAGACGTTCCTGAGGCTCCAATGTCTCCTAATACTGTGTTAGCTAATCCATTTAACTCCACATCTCCTGTTCCATTAACTGTTGTTGTAATATTATTTATTTTAGCCGTATTGTTTATATCTAAATCTCCGTCTGCACTAAAAGCGACATCTGTTCCTGTTGTTCCATCTAAACTATTTAAAGTACCAGTAACTGTTGTAGCGCCTACGTGCTGTAAGTTTAGAGTATTAACAACTGCCTTATCACCAATACCATCCCCAAGTGAACTTACTGCTGCTACATCTACTTGTGTTGCATATGTATTTCCAGCTACATTTGTTGTTCCATCAATATCTAATAAAGCCAATTCTTTTCCAGCACCACCGACATCACCTGTTACAGTATTACCTGTACCATTTAATTCCAAATCGCCTGTATTAGATGCTGTTGTAGTTACGTTTCCTGATATTGTCGCAGCACCATCTATATTAACATCTCCATTTGCTGTAAAGTCTACAGAAGTTCCATTAAGAGTACTACTATAATCTAATGTTCCTGTTCCATCTACAGTCGTAGCAGCTACATAAGAAGCTCCTGAAACACTAACTGCTGTCCCATTTGCACCTGCTTGTAATTCACCAAGGGCAAAACTGGATGCACCGATAGTACCTGTTACTGTAGAATTCCCTACAAAATTCATAACACCATTTTCATTAACTGTAACCGTTGTATTGCCTGTTAAATTTGAACCAGTGGCAAAATTTGCCTGTGCAGCACTAGCGCCAAAATCCATTGTAGTTGTAGTTACACTTCCATTAAAAGTTGTTGCACCAGTACCATCAAGACCTATATCATTAGCAGCTACTGTACCTGAAAAAGTTTTTGTTTGTGTCCCTGTTAAATCAATTGCTGAAAGATCATTTGTTGCTCCGATATTATTATTAAAAACAATGCTCGCATTTCCGCTACCAGCTTCTAAAACACCATCACCATCACCTACACCATCTATCGCACCTGTTACAGTTTGTGCTGATGTCCCACTAAACTTAATGGCAGTATCTCCTCCATCATCAAGAGTCACTCCACCAGTAAACGTGTTAGTAGCTCCATTTAAAACTAATTCTGCGTTACCATCAACTGCTGTAATCGTTGTTGTTGTATTAACAGTTGTATTACCACCAACAGTTAGTCCTACAGTACCTACAAGACCTGTTTCCCCTCCAACAGAAAGAGCTTCGGTAACAACTGCTCCAGTTACTGACGCTGCTGTTGCATAATCACTATCTACTCGCATCAAACCATTAGATTGAACAGATGCTATATTTACTGTAATCGCACGATCTTGACCACCTGCATCTAGATCAACACGATTCGATGCTGCACTAACAGCACCACCATCAGTAATAGCTCCAATAGTAAAAGTATCCAAACTACCACCATTAGTTCCATCATCAGCCGTACCATTGGCAGTAATAGTCAAACAAAAAGCATCAACATCAACATTGTCCCCATCAAGAGCATGCGTTACATCTCCTTGACCTTGATCTCCTGCACCTGCCCATACACCAGGAGCTATCATTGTGTAATCAACAGCCCACACTGGCACATTACCTGCAAAAAGCATGGTCCCTATTATAAGCAAAACGAAAAACCTTCTCATAGCCCTTCTCCTTTTTAATTTTTACCGCTATTAGACGTTTTTGATATAGTTGTAATTGAGAAAACCTCTTGAAATTATATTAAATCTTGAATTTGATGCTATTGGATTCATAGGATGATTTTATGTTTATTTTTTATACTATAAATCAACCCATAGAATTTGTCAATGTGTTATTTAACAATTGTCAAACCAATTTAGGAATGTCACACTCTTAGCAAAATAGAAATGTCACATTTAGCTAATAGTAGCTTTTCTTTCTTCTTGCTTCTTTTTCTTTCTTTGTTGACCACCGCTCACACCTGGTACACTTTTCATCAAAAACACCCATTTTTAGCTCTTGTCATACCTTGACTAAATTATATATAACTTGTTATGTCATTACCTGTAAATTATAGAGTTACAATGATTGTGGTGGGTTGTAGACGAGGATTGGGGTTGTACTTAGAAGAGAATGGCTGGGGGGGCTCTGGTATGCCCTCTAGCTATATCCCTCTTCTAACAAGCTATATCATCTCAGAAAATTTCTTACTCATATTACCTCCCGACTATTTTCAGAATGTCAGCCATTTCTCTATATTTGCGATAAGCTTTTCTTTTTCTATAGGCTTTACCAGATAGCCCACCACGCCCACCTTATATGCCTTAAGCTTGTCTATGCGTTTATCCAGCGCAGAAAGTACAATAATCGGTATCCTAGTTCCTACAGGGTCTTTGTTTAACATCTCGCAGGCCTCAATCCCTTTTATTCCAGGCATAAGGATATCTAGCAAAATAATATCTGGTTTAAATACATCCACCTGAGATATAATATATTTTGCGCTTGATAAAGTTAAAACTTCATATTTACCAGTCTGTTCTAAATTTAATCTCACTATTCTAAGGAAATCTAGCTCGTCATCTACAATCATTACCTTTTTCTTTGCCATATCATGCACCTCCAGATAGCTTAAATATCATGGTAAATTTTGCGCCCTTGCCTTTTTCGCTTTCTACATTAATCAAGCCTCTATGCATATCTATTATGCTCTTTACAACCGAAAGCCCTAGACCAGTTCTTTCTGTTCGATCTTTTGTAGTAAAAAACGGATCGAATAGCTTTTTCTTTATTTCTTCATCTATACCAACACCTGTATCTTCTACTTCTACAACAACTGCTTCTTCGCTAAGTTTAAAAAAATCGTTTTCTCTGTTGCTAACTACTCTTCCTGATCTATCAAGTTTTGTCTTATAAGACCGGACATAGAGTTCTCCCCCTTTAGGCATAGCATCAATCGAGTTGCTGAATAAATTTATAAGTACCTGTTCAATCTTCCCTCGATCAGCTATTATTTTAGGCATATCCTTTTCGATTTGCTGAAACAGTTTAATATTCTTAATCTTTAACTTGTGTTCTACTAAACCAAGAGAACTATTTATCAATAAAGTTACATCCTCGGACTTCATTTTTAATTCCTCAGACCTAGAAAAATCAAGGAGTGCACATACAATCTTATCGACCCTATTAATACTATTCTTCATTATCAAAAGTGTTTCGCGCTTATCTTTTTGAGTAGCTGATATAGTTCCCTCAAAATAATTTATTCCTAGCAATATAATCCCCAGAGGATTCTTTACTTCATGGGCCACGCCACTTGCCATCCTGCCAATCGCTTCTATCTTTTCAGCATGGATAAGGTGCGACTGGGCTTCTTTAAGTTCAAAGTAGGCCATTTGCAGTTTTTCCTCTGACTTTTTGCGCTCGGTTATATCTTCATAAATACCTAGCATGCCAAAAACTGTTTTATCAACATCCTGTAATGGCACTTTAGAAGTACGCACCCAGGCAATATTCCCATCAGGTCTGGTTTGCTGCTCTTCGTACCCAATTTTCGGCGTTTTCGAATCCATAATCTGCTTGTCATCAACACGATACAGTTCGGCCTGTTCCCTCCAACCCATTTGCAAGTCATTCTTGCCAATCAAGTCTGCCGGGCATGACATTCCAGCATCACGCGCGAAAAGAGTATTACAACCAAGATAACATAATTCGAGATCCTTCCAAAATATACGAATGGGTGCGCTTTCCACGATGGTACTGAGCAATTTTTGCGATGTCCTGATTAATTCCTCTGCCTTCTCCCCCGTGTCTTTCTCATCGCACTTTGCCTGCATCGCCGAACAATAAGTTGCAACTAAATAAGGAACAAAGTAAGTGATTATGATCTGTATAAGATTGGTTTTTGTGAATGGTCCATAAAAAATCGCATCAAGCTGGTTGGTCAGAACAAGAACGGTCCCAACCACCAGAGAAACCATTATAGATCGGCACACGCAAACCTTGTTTATAGCGTACTTTAAAAATGTTCTCATATTTCAAGCCCCGGCCTATCTTCTCCCTCTAAACAAAAAATTAACCCCGCCACTAAAGCCAAGATTGCTTATATAATATTATAAAAGATAACACACCGTCATCATCTCCACTCCTTTGTGGCTTTAGCATTACGTTACTACTTTACGATAGGAAAGTCAAGTAACATCAAATAGCGTGTCAAGCCAATTTAGAAATGTCACATGCTTGGCTATTTAAAGATGTCCTGTTTTGGCTTTAAAAGGTTTATGCGCATTTTATCTTGAATCTCCTATATATGCTATCTTGGGGTGGAGCATATCTTGGCTTTCTTATTTTATAGAGTTATTTTAACTTGTTAGGCTTTTTCTCTGTAAGCCCATATTCAAGTTGGGTGCCTTTATAACAAATATAGAGCTTACCGTTTAATCTTTCTTCTATAGTTATCTCTTTTACTAAACACCTATTTTGATGAGTTCTTGCTCTTGGAAAACTTGATAGGTTTTTGTGCCGGCTAAATATGAGCCAAACACGTCTTAATCATCATCATATCTACTAAAATATTCATTTACTACAGTTTCTTTACTAAACGGCGATTCAGAGATAAAGAGATAGCCTAGTGAGATTTATTGGTGGATTTTAGGTGTTAGGGGTTCCTGCCTGCCGACAGGTAAGGCTTCGTCATATTTTGCGAGTGAAAGTTTGTCATAGCTTTTTAACGCGTGGGAAGATGCAAAAACTCCAATAATAGTTAATCATCGGGGCTTGTATTATCTCTTATTCTGGAGTTCGAGAGATTTATATGGCTGGATTGATTGGATCCATACTACATATAAACTTTATCTCGGTCGGGACACCACTTTGAATGCGAACTTTTATTTTAACAATTCACTTGACATTGTTATGCAAATAGGTTACAATTGTAATATAAAAAGGTTACAATTATGGATATAATAAAAATCTTTAGGTCTAAAGCCAGGCAGGCAATATTCCGTTTATATTTTTCCAATCCCGATAAGGCCTTCTATCTAAGGGGCCTTGAGCGCGAACTCTCTATACCTGTTTCCATGATTCGAAAAGAACTCATGTCCCTAAAAAAAGAAGGCATATTTAAATCTGACAAAAAAGGAAACCTATTATACTATTCACTTAATAAACAATATCCTCTTTTTAATGAATTTAAAAGTATAGTATTTAAAACCGTTGGCATCAAAGCAAGCCTTTCAAAAATTCTTCTAGATATAAAAGGGATTAATGCGGCATTTATATATGGTTCCTATGCAAAAAACTCAGAAAATGCAATAAGCGATATAGATCTATTTATACTAGGTGACCCTGATGAAGACCTACTTATAGAACAGATTAATGAGTTGGAGAAAGATCTAAAAAGAGAGATAAACTATAACATCTATTCAAAAACAGACTTTGAAAAAAAGAAAAAACAAAAAAATTCATTTATAGAAGATCTTTTAAAAAATAAAAAGATATTTTTGATAGGAGATAAAGATGAGCTTTGAAATTTTTATTAAAAAAGCAAAAAACCAGGGCTTAATCAAGGAGCAAGAAAGAAATTTTAGCAGTATAGACAAAATGGTTTCTAGAGCTTATGTAGAAATAAGCGCTGCTAAAGCTAATATGAAAATAGATCAAGGAATAGCTTTTACTGTCGCATATACTGCTATGCTTCATGCGGGCAGAGCCCTTATGCTATTTAAAGGATACAGGCCGTCCAATGGCTACCAGCATAAAACAGTAGTTGATTTTACTGCTAATCTATTCGGAGAAAAATACAGAACTCTTACACAGAATTTTGATAGGATGAGAAGAAAAAGAAATATATTTACATATGAAGTAAGTATTTCATTCTCTGAAACAGAGGTAAACAATGCTCTTAAGGCAGCGGAAAATTTTATTCAAGCTGTTCGTGAAATGATTGAATCTGAAGATCCCCAACATAAATTTAAGTTCTAAAACCCTATCTCTTATTAGTTCCTAGTAAGTGCCTCATAAAGTTTCTTAATCCTCCTCATATCTGCTAAAATATTCATTTGCTACAGTTTCTTTACTAAACGGCGATTCAGAGATAAAGAGATAGCCTGGTGAGATTTATTGGGGAATTTTGCTTAGTAGGGATTGCTTCGTCGCGCCTTTGGCGCTCATCGCAATGACAGTGTGGAATATTTTGACGTAAGTCTTTGACACCTTTGAATATAAAAAAGCTTCAATAAGAGTCGCTTATTGAAGCTTGAGTTATCTCTCTTTCTTTGTTTCGAGAGATTTATATGGCTGAGGAGCTTGGTATACATTATAAATGTATCTCTTTAACCAGTTGTCATTATTATACAACATATAGCCTAAATATCAATAAATGCTGCCCAAAGAGAGATAAAGTTATAAGTAAGACTGCTTAAAAAGTACCTACCAGCCGATAGACAGGTCCGTTTTGTCCAGTAATTTTGATCAAGAAATCAAACAACTACTTAGAAGGTAAACTTTTGAAATATAATTATAACTCTTCTCTCGCATTCTGATCCAAGCATAAGCTTTCTGTAAGACTCGGCAGGCATAGTGAGGCTGGCGCTCTGGCGCGCATTTGCCGATTTTATAACTATTTTTTTAGATAAGAATTGATCCTTTTTTTAACATTTTCTGCAATATTGCTATACCAAAAAGCATAATCGTAACGATGATAGACTTCGGTTGGCCAACGTCCCATATTAATAATGTCGATTTTTTTAGACTTGGTTGGCTGGATATCTGTTACGATCAATGCTCCGGTATTCATGTCAATATAAGCTCCGGCAAAATGAGGGATCTTTTCTATCAACTGTCCGGTAGAATCATTGAAAAATTTTGCTTCGATATTATATTTTTTATCAGCAAAAGTGGAATCAGTTTTCCAATTCAAAGGGTTAATAGCGACTGCTTCGTCAAGCAGGACAGGAGAACCTTTAGCATTTATCCCTTGAGTATTAAATGTGATTATCACACCTGTATCTGTTTCTTCCCTGGCAAGTTGCATCCAGGGATATTTTTTCAAATCGTTTTTGGTCAAAGAATAACCGATCGCATAAGCAGCGACTAATCGTTTTTGTAAATCCGTGCTATTAAGACGTTTACGTAATAAGTTAAGCACTACCATGCTACCTTGACTATGCCCCGCTAAAATAAACGGTCTGTCTTTATTTAAATGTTCTAGGTAATAATCAAATGCTCGTTCTACATCTTTATAACCTTTTAGAAACAATGAATCAGCAAAAGCATCTCTTCCACCATTATTAGGTTCCATGCTTTGCGTAGCAGCAGATTGCTGACGATAGAAAGGCGCAAATAAATTGGCGTAGGGAGAATATACCCCTGCTTGAGCTGTTAATAACCCTCGCGCATTAGAACGAAGTTGCGGATTAAAAATATCCATATTCTCTGGCTCTTTCCCCAAATAAATAGTTGGATAAATATAAAAAACATCAACTTCTTTTTCAATTTTATCTGCTTTTATAACCCATGAAACATCTTGAGAATAATCGGGTTCTACCAAAGCATCTATCTGACTATTGTTATCCTGCGGCAATCCTACATCAGAACAAAAAAATGAACATATTACAAGCGGTAAAACACAACAATATTTTTTTATACTTAACATAAATAATCATTCCTAATTTTATAGATATTAATCTAATGGTACCATAAAACCACGGCACTATCTACTTCTTTTATATTTTTTAATAAACCTGTTTTGAAAAATTGTCTGCTGGTCTGATGTTATTACTTATGAATTATAAGGTTATGATAATTTTGGTGAGTTATAAACGGAAATTTGGATTGTGCTTAGAAAGTAATGGCTGGGGAGCTTGGACTCGATACAAACAGATTGAAACTCATTGCCCTATAATGAGTTATGACGCCATAAGCAAACCGGTATACAACAAGTATACAATTTCTCACTATTGCCTTGAGTGCTCCACCGTCTGTCATCCTAAGCCCTTCGCTTTGCTCGAGGGTAAACTCCACGAAAGATCTCAAGTCTGTTCCATTTTTTTGTCTAGAAATAATCATTATATCCCATAGCCTTGTCACAGTAGCATGTCATAGTATGTCACAGTAGCATGTCACAGTAAAATATAGTGCTTTGTCGGATCGGTAGCGCTCTTGGATACAACTTTGATAACGTTTTTTTCGATCAGTTCTTCTAAATCCCTTTGAGCCGTCCTCCGGATACAGGAAGCGACAGACTGGTATTCATTAACACTAATCGTACCTTTTATAATAAGGCGCTTAACTGCTTTCTCCTGACGCTTATTCAATCCAATCTTCTTAATCTTCTGTAGACTCACATCCTGGCTTATCAGATGTTTGCCCTTTTGCTGAATTTCCTTCATCTGCGACCGTAGGCCATCTACAAAGTATTCGAGCCAGGCCGCCATATTCATGTTATTCTTTCTAACAGACTGAATCGCCTTGTAATAGCTTGGCCTGTCTTTATCATAAAATTCAGATATTGTAAATAATCGTTTAAAGTCATAGCCTGTCTTATAAAGAATGAGCGTTGATAAAAGACGAGCAGATCTTCCATTACCATCTATAAATGGGTGAATATGAACAAAATGAAACTGTACTATTCCTGCAACGAGTATCGGGGATAAATCTTCCGTCTTTTTGTTAATCCAATCCACAAACTCTCGCATTAGATGTGGTACTTCAAGGGGTGGTGGCGGGGCATATATTACTTCTCTCGTTCTGGAATTAACAACGTAATTTTGAATCTTTCTGTAATTACCGGGGTCGGCTTTTTCATCTCGAACACCTTTAACCAGTATTTTATGCAACTCCCTAATAAGCCCATTGGTTATAGGGTCTTCTTTACCAAGATACTTTGAGATAAACTCCATTGCTTTTTTGTAATTTAAAAGCTCCTTCTCATCATCCCTGTTGACTCCTTTAATCTTCTTCCCTTCCAAGATGTTTTTGGCCTGTTCGATATTAAGCGCTGTACCTTCAATATGTGTTGAGTGATGCGATTCAAGAATAAGCGCGTTGTTTTGCATATCCGCGATCCATTCCTCTTTAAGCTTAATCGCATCAAGGAAGCCTCTCACGCGCTCAATCTCAACAAGGGCTTTATTAATTTTTGGAGTTATTATAAATTTTGGGTTAAATGGCATGTTCGCCTCTTTGTTTTTGGGCGTATCTTTTATAGTTTAAATTATAGCATAGCCCCTTAATCATGTCCATATCTTAATCCTTTGAATCTCTACCCTAAAACTCTGGTCTTGAATGAGTCTATCTGACGTTGCTTCATGAATGCATTCTTTGAATTTGGGAATAATAATTCAGATATGCTGCATTCTAATCGCTCCTTGATTATCGGTAGGAGCTCATGGCGGTAATCTACTTCTGCCAGTTCTTCAATATGCCTTTTACATAGGCATAGCATCTTTTTGAATTACCTACGCTCTTTTTGCCTACTATGGCGAATGCGTTCTTTACCTGTTCTTCGCCAAGTGAATCCATTAATGCAATTATCTCCCCTACTACCTTAGGATCATTCTCTTTAAGGACTATTTTAGCGTATTCCCTTGCTTTATTTAGTTTCTTTGCACCATACGATAACTCTAACCTATCCCATTCTGTTTCTAGCCATTCTAGATTATATAAGGGCAAAGTTTTATAAGATTTAGCTAATAAGCCTTTATAATCGCCTTCTTTAGGGGCATCATACGCAACATCAATAAGATTTAAGCTTCTCAACTCCCCCATGCCTTTACTAATAACCCATTCGCTTATATTGAAACGCTTGGCTAAAACATCCAGGCTGGAAAACCACCAGGGGGCTGAGTTGCTTATACTGACATATGCTAAATTTATAAGATAGCAGAATTTTGCTCTATGCGAAAATTGCCTATTCCATCCATACTCCCAATAATCATTCGGTATCTGGAAATACCACCCTTTCGGCATTGAATAAGTTTTTTCAAGGTTATCATAACTCAATAATGTAATAGTAGCATCTTTATTATGTTCTGGCTCAAATTTTATAAGTTTATAATCTTGCTCAAGCTTTCTTAGGCTTTTTATAATCTGCCTTCTGTAAGCGATCCTTGTCATAGTATCGTATAATCCTAAAGAAGCTGCTATCTTATCATAACCAAGAGTTATCTTGCCTTCAGGATTGCCATCAAATTCTCTTAATAGTAATAGATACAGATCAAATACCCTTTCACTCTGCCTTGTTAACATGCGGCCTGCCAGATTAGGGTTTTCCAAGAATTGCCAGGATACAAAGACTCCTTCTTCCTGCATTGGAATTAGACCTGTAGCTTTTTCATCTATCTTTATAGTTTTAAAATATTTGAGGAGTTCACTTGCTAAATCCTTTGACTTTATCAGCACATTAGTTTCAGCATTCTTAGTAAATGCGCTTTCGCTCCAGTTTGAACTACCTATTATCACAATCTCGTTATCTATAACTATAGCCTTGGCATGTGTATATGTAGTAAGATCATCATACTCCACATCTATGCCTGCCTCCTTAAGCACCTTAAAGCACCAGGCGTTCTTTCCCTTTGCTGTCCACTTATCTATATTCCGCCCAACAAGAAAATCTATATTTTGATCTAAAATAACTTTTAGCTCTACGCCCCGTTCTTTGGCGTGTATCAGCTCTTCGACCAGCTTATAAACCTTGGTAGCTTTATCATAAGGGCGCAAGCTGACCTGATACATCACCATATCAATCGACTCTTTTGCGCCCTGCAAGGCTTTTGTAACTGCCAGGTAGTATTCCCTGCCATTAATATCTTTCACTTCTGCTGTATAGCTATCCTGCGCTGCAACAGAGGGGGATATTAGAAACAAAAAAATAAGGGGCAATAATATACTTGCCCCGATTCTTTCCAGTTTAGTTAGCAAGAAGTTCATTTCCGTTAACTTTGACTTCGCGGTTTATTTATTTACTAAGACATCAAGATATATTATATATGGTAAAGTCGCAGATTTCAATAAAATTTAAGGGTTTCGAGATAAAGTTATAAGTAAGTTTGCTTTTTTTGTCTGGTATCTTTTGGCTTATATTAATGTAGCTCTTGTATTAGTAAATTATTATTTTGTTGGGAATTGTTTCCTAATTGGAAATCAAAATGTCTGCACTTACTAGTTGCTGAGAGCCTTATACCACACATTCATGCTTTCTATTTGCCCTGAAATGTTTGTGTTATTAATGAGTGTTCCAGCAAAAGAATAATTATTCCTTGCAAAAGTAATATTCATAGCAGCGGAAAAGGCTCTTGCAATTGTATATGCTGTTTTTATATTCTCTTTTTTCATCTCCTCTTCCATCCTTAAAAGCAAACAACCAGATAGGTTGTTTCCTCTGTGTCTTGGCAGGGTTGCAAAATCTGTCATCTCTGCATTAGCCCCGCTATAATCAATTTCCGCAGAAGAAGCAGCTACTATTCTTTCCTTATCAGAAATAATATAATAATTTATATGCTCCTTCATTGTTTGAAGGATGTACTTAGGATCATGAACAGGAAATGGATATGTGGCAAACACTCTTTTGTATAGCACGCTAAGCTGTTCAGCATGCTCTGGCGCTGCTTTTTGAAAAGCATAGCTTGCACAAAGCTTTGGCTTGATGTTCTTTATACTTTTTTTATAAGTAATGGCTAATATGTCTTCTATTTCACTTTCTCTTGCATCTCTTGCTCTTTCTTTAGACAAAAACTTTGATAAAAAAAGACAAGTTTCTTTTCCGCTAAAAAACTTTGGTATCTCTGCTTCTTTTACAAACGATGATCTTAAAAATATACTAGTTGAGTTTTCTGGAATCTTTGCAAATATTTTTGAATAGCCATTCTCTTTGGCTATAGCAACAAGCTTATCAACTATCCCTGGCATATCTTTGTTGTTGAGTTTCATAAGATATACTCTGTCACTTGCTTTCCCATGCTGGATAAGCGTTTTGCCTATAAATTCTAACTTATCTTTTCCCATATTAGGTAAATTTCTTTTTGTCAGGAAAGGTTAGAAAAACGGTTAAAAAAACTAATGCTGAAAAGATAACCGAACATACTCATCTATTTTTTCTTCTTGAAATTCTGACATTAGAACGAGGGGTTAATGAAGTTTTTTTATTAGCATCGCTTATAAGCTGATATATACCTACAGCCTTTTCTTCTTTAGCACCGCTAAGCCTTAACTGAAGATTGCATTTATCACATTTTCTATCACAAAATATAGGCTCATAAGAATCAGGCTCTTTATATGTTGTGATCACACCTTCGTAATTGCGCAGAACAACCTTATTGGTTGACCAAGAGATGAGGTAATTAGGCATAACTGGTATTTTCCCTCCTCCGCCAGGTGCATCAATAACATAGGTTGGCACTGAAAAACCAGTAGTGTGCCCTATAAGACTTTCTAATATTTCAATTCCCTTGCCAATAGGAGTACGAAAATGCATGAGCCCTTCAGACGAATCACACTGATATATATAATAAGGTCTTACTCTGTTTTCAACAAGCCTGTGAACCAACTTTTTCATAATCCTGGGACAATCATTGACGCCTGCTAAAAGCACGGTTTGATTCAACACAGGGATGCCTGAATCACTTAATTTATTAAGTGCGTTTTCTGCTGATTTTGATAACTCTCTTGGATGGTTGAAATGAGTTGCTATCCATAAGGGCTTATATTTCTTTAGTATATTTATTAAATTATCTGTAATTCTAAATGGCAAAACTGCAGGAATCCTTGTGCCAATTCTTATAATTTCTACATGTTTAATTTTACGCAGTTCACTTAGGAGCCAGTCTATGTATTCATCCTTTAATAAGAATGGGTCTCCCCCTGAAAGAAGAACATCCCTTATCTGTTTGTTCTTCTTAATATATTCTATGGCACGAGATAAAACTTTGCGGCTGAGTGTCTTATCTTTGTCGCCAACCCTTCTTTTTCTAGTGCAGTGCCTGCAATACATCGCGCAACGGTTGCTGACTAAAAGCAAAACCCTATCAGGATACCTGTGCACAAGCCCAGGGCAAGGACTGTCAGCATCCTCGTGAAGCGGGTCTGACATGTCACTCGGACTTTTTTTAAGCTCTGCTGCCACAGGAAAGGCCTGCTTAAAAATAGGGTCATTTTTGTAATCTTTTGTATCTATTAAAGATAAATAATAGGGGGTAATTGATAAAGGAAACTTTCTTAGGGTCTTTTCTAGTATTCTCTTTTCTTCTTTTTTAAATCTAATACCGCTTACTTTTTCAAAACCTTCTATAGTTCGTATTGAATTTTTCAGCTGCCATTTATAATCTTTCCAATCAACTGTTAAATATGCTTTTGCGTTCTTCTTATTTGCAATATCCAACCTGCTTCTATTTTGTTTCATCAACAAGACTTCCTTCCATTGTTAAGCAAAAATTTAAACTATTTATAATTGCCCTTGCAGTAAGCGCTTATTTTATTCTCATCTTCTTCTATTGAACTTTTCAAGAAAATAAAATCTATTTTGAGCATTATTGTTCAAGGAACTACTATCTGATAATTGGCTTATCTCTTCTACAGTAAAAAAAGCTTTTGGGTTATGCTCTTTTGCAATATTTACCACATCTGCCACCTTATGGCGTCTTACCACGCTAAAAATAACTTTCACTGGCCCTTCTAGTCCTTCACCATCAATGCTGGTCGCACCATAGCCTCTTGACCTTAAAGATGTAATAAGTTCCTTTGCATTATTTTTCGCAATGATTCTAACCATCCTGCTGCCCATCGACAACTTTCTCTCTATAGTAATACCAACATAATTGCCCATGCCAAAACCTGCTGCATAAGCTACATATTGAACTGGGTTGCTTATATTCTTCATAATCTGTGTAATCGCAAAAAGCCATATCATAACTTCTAAAAATCCTAGAAACGAAGATAATGCTCTCATGTCCTTAGAAACACATACTATGCGAACCGTTCCTAGGCTAACATCTGCAATCCTTATCATAAATATAAGTAAAGGAAAGACGATATAATTTAAATAATCAAATTCCATAATACACCTCTGCGCTATTTCTATTTTCCAAAATACAATAACTTATTATAACAGATATGACATTCTATGTGAAGAGTATTTTAAAGATTTGGGACATGTTACCTACCTATAACAGGCAGGTTTTGGGGTCAGGTCAGAAGAAGCAAAACTCATAAGGGAAATATTCGATCTATATGTTAAAGGTAACTCATTATTACAAACAGCAACGATAATTAATGATAAAGGTTATAAGACAAAACACTTGGCTTATAAATCTGGTAAAGTATTTGGGGGTAAAAAATACGGTGTTACGCACATACAGTGGATCATACGTAATGTAGTCTATATGGGCAAAGTCAGCTATGGAGGACAAATATATGACGGCAAGCATAAGGCGATTATCGATGAAAACACTTTTAAAGAAGCTCAGGAAAAATTAAAACTAAATCGAGTAGAACGTAAAGTAACAAAGAATAAAGATTGCACAGGACTACTTAGCAAACTAATACGTTGCAAAGCCTGTAATACTTTGATGTTTCATACCTATACAATGAAGAAAGGAAGACACAAGTACCGCTATTATCTTTGCAGCAACACTCAAAAACGTGGATATGATTCATGCCCTACCAAATCAATCAACGCGCAAGCGATAGAAGACGCGGTTATTGAACGCTTAAAAGTAATGTTCTCTGGAAAAAATATAAAAGAACACCCTAACAAACAGGGAATTGAAGCGTTTATCTCTCCTATCTGGGATACGCTCTATCCTGAAAAGAAACGTGGAATTCTAAGAGCTTTGGTCAAAGAAATAGACTACAATCAAGATAATAAGAAATTAGGAATAGCGTTAAATGGCAGTAAACACCGGCTTGAATTCGATGTGAACCTAAAGCAGGTAAGAACCCTTAATAGATGGGATAAGGCCCCAAGAAGTTGAAAAAGAACCCAAAATACGCAAGAACCTGCTGCTTGCCCACCAATTGCAAGCCCTTCAAGATAAAGGCCAAGTTGAAAGCCTCAAAGAGGCCTCTGAATGGCTAAATATGAGCCAAACACGTCTTAATCATATTATGAGTTTCCTCTTTCTCTCACCTACTATTCAAAACGAGATCATTGCTGGCGATGACAAAGTGCTGGTTCTTGTCCCTGAATACAAAATCCGCTCACTTGCTACAGAGATAGATTGGAATAAGCAAGCCGAGTTTTGGCAAGAAATCAAGCAATCCTAGTAAATGCCTCATAAAGCTTCTTAATCCTCCTCATATCTGCTAAAATATTCATTTACTACAGCTTCTTTACTAAACGGCGATTTAGAGATAAAGAGATAGCCTGATGAGATTTATTGGGGGATTTTGCTACTTTGGGGTTGCTTCGTCGCGCCTTTGGCGCTCCTCACAATGACAAGGTGGAATATTTTGACGTAAGTCTTTAACACATGCGAAGATACAAAGGCCTCAATAAGGATTGCTCATTGAAGCTTGAATTATCTCTCATTCTGGATTTCGAGAGATTTATATGGCTGAGGAGCTTGGTATACCCCCTAACTATATCTCTCTTCTAACAAGCTATATCATCTCAGAAAATTTCTTACTCATATTACTTCCCGACTATTTTCAGAATGTCAGCCATTTCTCTATATTTGCGATAAGCTTTTCTTTTTCTATAGGCTTTACCAGATAGCCCACCACGCCCACCTTATATGCCTTAAGCTTGTCTATGCGTTTATCCAGCGCAGAAAGTACAATAATCGGTATCCTAGTTCCTACAGGGTCTTTGTTTAACATCTCGCAGGCCTCAATCCCTTTTATTCCAGGCATAAGGATATCTAGCAAAATAATATCTGGTTTAAATACATCCACCTGAGATATAATATATTTTGCGCTTGATAAAGTTAAAACTTCATATTTACCAGTCTGTTCTAAATTTAATCTCACTATTCTAAGGAAATCTAGCTCGTCATCTACAACCATTACCTTTTTCTTTGCCATATCATGCACCTCCAGATAGCTTAAATATCATGGTAAATTTTGCGCCCTTACCTTTCTCGCTTTCTATATTAATCAAGCCTCTATGCATATCTATTATGCTCTTTGCAACCGAAAGCCCTAGACCAATTCTTTCTGTTCGATCTTTTGTAGTAAAAAACGGATCGAATAGCTTTTTCTTTATTACTTCATCTATACCAACACCTGTATCTTCTACTTCTACAACAACTGCTTCTTCGCTAAGTTTAAAAATATCGTTTTCGCTGTTGCCAACTACTCTTCCTGGTCTATCAAGTTTTGTCTTATAAGACCGGACATGGAGTTCTCCCCTTTTAGACATAGCATCAATCGAGTTGCTGAATAAATTTATAAATACCTGTTCAATCTTCCCTCGATCAGCCATTATTTTAGGTATATCCTTTTCGATTTGCCGAAACAGTTTAATATTCTTAATCTTTAATTTATGTTCTACTAAACCGAGGGAACTATTTATCAATAAAGTTACATCCTCGGGTTTCATTTTTAATTCCTCAGACCTAGAAAAATCAAGGAGTGCACATACAATCTTATCAACCCTATCAATACTATTCTTCATTATCAAAAGTGTTTCGCGCTTATCTTTTTGAGTAGCTGATATAGTTCCCTCAAAATAATTTATTCCCAGCAATATAATCCCCAGAGGATTCTTTACTTCATGGGCCACGCCACTTGCCATCCTGCCAATTGCTTCCATCTTTTCGGCATGGATAAGGTGCGACTGGGCTTCTTTAAGTTCAAAGTAGGCCGTTTGCAGTTTCTCCTCTGACTTTTTGCGCTCGGTTATATCTTGTCCATATACATTAATGTATTCTTCTTGCACAACAGGAATTTGTGTAAACAAAAAAATATTTTTACCAAATTTCAATTCTACACTATGGGGTTTCCCTGCCTCATAAACTTCTGTAATCATCTTCGACCATTGCTCAGGTATTTTATGCCCTATTTCTACCCTATCTTCCAGAATCAATTCTCTGCTAGCAGAGTTAGCATACAATAACACACCATCTTTTGAAACTCTATATACTGGATTTTTATTTTCCTCTGGAAACTTGGCTAAATCCTTTATTTTTTGCTCTGCCTTCTTGCGCTCGGTTATATCTTCATAAATACCTAGCATGCCAAAAACTTTTTTATCAACATCCTGTAATGGCACTTTAGAAGTACGCACCCAGACGATATCCCCATCAGGTCTGGTTTGCTGCTCTTCGTAACCAATTTTCGGCGTTTTCGAATCCATAATCTGCTTGTCATCAACACGATACAGTTTGGCCTGTTCCCTCCAACCCATTTGCAAGTCATTCTTGCCAATCAAGTCTTCCGGATATGACATTCCAGCATCACGCGCAAAAAGAGTATTACAGCCAAGATAACATAATTCGAGATCCTTCCAAAATATGCGGATGGGTACGCTTTCCACGATAGTACTGAGCAATTTTTGCGATGTCCTGATTAATTCCTCCGCCTTCTCCCCCGTGTCTTTCTCATCGCACTTTGCCTGCATCGCCGAACAATAAGTTGCAACCGAATAAGGAACAAAGTAAGTGACTATGATCTGTATAAGATTGGTTTTTGTGATCAGTCCATAAAAAATCGCATCAAACTGGTTGATCAGAACAAGAACGGTCCCAACCACCAAAGAAACCATTATAGATCGGCACACACAAACCTTGTTTATAGCGTACTTAAAAAATGTTCTCATATTTCAAGCCCCGGCCTATCTTCTCCCTCTAAACAAAAAAAC
>Ga0222658_1000531_pt1 | contig 20196 bp, 17 predicted proteins | sample AntAcemetagen476_FD_179830 | JGI IMG/M metagenome (GOLD analysis project Ga0222658, IMG submission 179830) | Saline water microbial communities from Ace Lake, Antarctica - #476 | ecosystem: Environmental > Aquatic > Non-marine Saline and Alkaline > Saline | place: Antarctica: Ace Lake... | reverse complement strand
ATATTTTAGTAGTTTAAAAAATAAACTTAATGTTCACAGAGGACTTACCAAAAAAAGAAGAGAGAAAGTTGTGGTTGAGTTGTTAAAAGGAAGAAAATAGCCGACCAGAATTTCTATTAAGCCTTTATGTCTAAATAAAAATAGTACGTACCATGTACGTACTATTTTTATTTTATAATTTTATTTTTTCCTGCCTAACGGCAGACAAGCTTTATTTCTTTTTCTTAACCTTTTTTTTCTTCGCAACTTTCTTTGTTGTTTTTTTAGTCTTTTTTACCATTGCTTTAGTTGCTTTTCTGACGGCTGACTTAGCTACTCCACTCATATCTTCAGTCGCACAATTAAAAAACTCTCCTGCTTTTTTGCTGGCTACTTTTTTTACCAAACCACCCATACCACTAGTAGCAACTGTCATAACGCTAGATAATTGATCTACTTTATGACGAATAAAGTCCACAGCATCTGTTAAAGCATCAATTCTCAATCTAAATTCTTCAACAACTTCATTAGTATTTTTTAAAACTTTTCCAAAATAGTATATAGCCCAGCATAAAAATACTGTAAGCCACAAAATACAAAATGAAATAACCAAATATAGTATATCTTTTGAAGTATCAAACATACCTCTCCTTTAATCATTAACAGCAAGCATGGTTCTGTCAATGAAATTAATTGTTATTAATATAATTATAACACACCCGATAAAAAATGCAAAACTTTTAAATTATCTGATTTCTACTCCAAATTTATCTTGCAAAACTTTTACCACTTTCTTATGAATTTTATCTACATCTTCTGTTTTTAATGTTTTTTCAAAACTTCCATAAATAATATGATATGCCATACTCTTACTTCCCTTTTCTATGTGACTACCATGATATACATCAAATAATTCTATACTCTTGATAAGCTCATTCACTTTTTTAATTTCAGAAACAATATCCTGATGATTGATTTTTGTTTTAACAGTCATTGAAACATCTCTAACCATCTCTGGGAATTCTGAAATAGTTATGTATTTTTTTTCTGGTTTTAATTTTTTCAAAATTTCTAAAAACCTATCTAGGTTAATTTCAACCAAACCAACCCTGACATCTAAACCAAAATTTTTGGCTTTAAGTGGGTTTAATTCTGACACCGAACCAATACTTACTTTTTCTATTACTAATTCTGCTGTTCTTCCAGAATGTTGCCATGGTTTGGTATTTTTAGAAACTAAAATTTCTACATTTACATAAAAAATAACGGACAATCTTTCAACAAATTTCTTAACTTCCCAAAAAGGTTCTTGTTCTTTCTTAGAAGCAACAAGTCCAGTTATCCAAGTATTTTGCTCTGGCAAAAGTTCATCTCCTTTAGTTTCCATTCTAAGTCCTGGGTTTTCTTCTAAAAATACTTTTCCAACTTCTACTAATTTAACAGCATCAAAAAATTCAATATTTTTTTCTATGTTTTCAAGTAGGTTTAAAATTAAATTTCTACGTAAATATGGCTTCTCTTTAGATAGTGGATTATCAAGTTCAATATATTTTTCTACCACTCCACCTAGATTCTCTATTTGTTTCTTAGAAACAAAGGCATAATTATCTACTTGGTTAAATCCAAATTCTTTTATACAGAGATCAAGCATTTTTCTTTCTAAAAGTTTCCCTTCATTTATTTCTGGTGGAATAATTGGAAAAACAGGAAGCTGCGGAGCAATATTATCATATCCATAAATACGAGAGATTTCTTCAATTAAGTCTTCGGCAATTGAAATATCTTTAGTAGCACGCCAACTTGGAACCTCTACTATAAATCTATCTTTCTTTTCTTTGACACTAAAACCAAGACTTTCCAAAATCTTAACTATTACTTTTGCCTCTAATTCTTGTCCTATTTTTTTATTTATAAAATCAAATGTTATTTCTATCGGACCAGAATTAACTATAAAATTTGATACGTCACTTAAATTACTAGCAACCTTTACTTTTGGACACATCTCTTTAATTAATTCTACTGCCCTTAAAATTGCTAATTCTGCATTTAATGGGTCAAGGGATTTTTCAAAACGAGAAGATGAATCAGTACGCATTCCAAGTTTTACAGCAGTTTTTCTAATATTTACAGCTTCAAAATTAGCAGATTCTAAAACCACTGTTGTTGTATCACTATTTATTTCACTATTTAATCCACCCATAATTCCAGCAAGTGCAACTGGCTTTTCTTCATCGGCAATTACAAGCATTGAATCGTCGAGTACATGGTCTTCACCATCTAATGTAGTGAATTCTTCTTTAGGTTTTGCAGGGCGAACTACAATTGTTTTATCTGTTCCAATCTTATTAATTGTCATCAAGTGTTTTGCATCAAAAGCATGCATTGGTTGTCCTAAATCCATTAAAATATAATTTGTAATATCAACAATATTATTAATCGGACGCAAACCAACTGATATTAGGTAATTTTTTAACCAAGCTGGTGATTCTTTTACTTCTATCCCTGACAATGCCACTGCCATATATCGTGGACACAACTTTTGGTCTTTTACTTCCACTTTTATTTTAAATTCTTTTCCATCTTTAATTTTAGAAGGATGATATTTTTTTAAATCCTTATTATAAAGTGCTGCCACTTCACGGGCCATTCCATAGTGACCCCATAAGTCAGGCCTGTGAGTCATTGATTTATTATCAATATCAAATACAACATCGTCTAACCCTAAAACTTCTACTATTGGTTTCCCTACCGCCTGGATTCCCGCCTCCGCGGGAATGACAAGTGAAAGGTCTAAAATCTCTACTTCACTTTGTTTTGGATAAACATCTCCCAAACCAATTTCTTCACTCGCACAAATCATTCCGCTTGATTCTACTCCACGAATTTTTGTTTTTTTCATCTCTACCGGTTCACCTTCCCCATGCCATAGAACTTTTGCACCAATAGTAGCCACAACAACCAACATTCCTTCTGTTAAATTTGTACCACCACAAACAATCTTTAATTTTTGTCCTATATCAACTTTAACTACTTGCAATTTATCTGCATCAGGATGTTTTTCTATTTTTAAAATTTTTCCAACAACAATACCGTCTAAACTTTTAGACAGGTCATTAATTCCTTCAACTTCTACAGTACTCATCGTCAATTTCAAACCAAGCTCTTCAGGAGAAAGAGAGTCTGGAAGTTTTACATATTGTTTTAACCAATTTTTACTTACCAACATAATAATAACTTAAATTAAAATTGTTTTAAAAATCTCATATCTCCACCAGTCAAAAGACGGATATCTCCTATTCCATATTTTTGCATTACAAGTCTTGTCATTCCAAGGCCAAAGGCAAAACCACTCCAAACTTTCGGATCAAGTCCACCAGCTTCAATAACTTTCGGATGAACCAAACCACAAGGAACTGTTTCTACCCAACCCGAATGTCCACACGCACCACATCCTTTTCCACCACAGACCAAACATTTCATATCAAGTTCAAATCCAGGCTCAACAAAAGGAAAATGCCCAGGACGCAGTCGAATCTCAACGTTCCTTTTCAAAACTCCTTGCAATAGTTCTTTCATTACTCCAATCAAATGAGCGACGGAAATATCTTTATCTATTAAAAGTCCTTCTAGTTGATAAAAAGTATGATCGTGAGAAGCGTCAATTGCTTCATTGCGAAAACATCTACCTGGTACAACTACCCGAAGTGGAGCTCCATATTTTTGCATTGCTCTAATTTGAACGGGTGAAGTTTGAGTACGCATTACTTGATTTTTATGTCCTTTTATAAAAAAAGTATCGTGAGAATCTCGAGCAGGATGTGATTCTGGAATGTTTAAAGCTTGAAAATTATAATAATCACTTTCAAGTTCTGGACCATCAAGTACCATAAAGCCCATTGAGGTAAAAATATCTTCAAGTTCTCTTTGAACTATTGTATTTGGATGAAGACTACCAGATAATTTTTTTGGTAAACTTGGTTGTGTTATATCTAATTTTTCTTTTTTTAATTTTTCTTCCCATTCACTCTGAGTTAATTCTTGCTTTTTATTTCCCAAAGCTCCTTCAATAGCTTTTTTAACTTCATTAGCCAAAATCCCAACTGCTTTTTTTGTATCTCCTTCTAGGTCTTTTAGCCCTTTCATCAGTTTTGTCATCTCACCATTTTTTCTACCTAAAAACTGTACCTCTAATTCTTCAAGAACTTTACTATTTTTAATATCTTCAATTGCTTTCAAAGCATCGGTTTTTAATTGTTTTAATTCTTCTTTCATAAATTATTAAAAAAATCCTAATATATCTTTTAATGTAATTACCACTACCAAACCCATTAAAAGCAAGAAACCAAGGGTATGAGCAACTTGCTCATATTTCAAGCCCCTATCCTTACCGAAAATTTTACCAATTGTTAAAAAAACCAATCTTCCCCCATCTAGAGCAGGAATAGGTAAAATGTTAAGTACTGCTAAGTTTAATGATAGCAGAGCGGTGAATTGAAGTAAATAGGCAATTCCGAGTCGGGCTACATCTCCTGTCATTACCGCAATTCCCACAGGACCTGCCACTGCTCCCGCCATTGCTCCAGCCGTTCCTGTAAACAGCCCATAGATGAGCATTCCAAAAGTGACAACAATTGCTTTTAGATAAAATCCAGTGGCAATTACCCCATAGTAAAAAGCTAGGTACCAAGGATAACTAACCGTTCCAAGTTCGGCCAATCCAACTCCTATTCCACCTTTTCCCGAATCTTTGTAAATCATTGGAGTAATTTTCTTTTCTAAAGACTCTCCATTTCTTTTTAATATCAAACTTATTTCTTCTTCTCTGTGTGAATTTACATATTCTTGCATTGCTTCTAAACTTGGATTTTCTATATTACCAATTTTAATAATTGAATCTCCTTGTTTAATTTCTGAAACTTCTGCAGGAGTATCTTTAATAACCTGAACAATTTCTAAACGTTGATTTTCTATTGTAGCAGAATCCCCAACTCCATTTATCATTTGTGGTAAACCAATCATATATCCAATACCCAAAAGCAAAGCTGCTAAGACTACATTCATCACTACTCCTGCAACTGCTACTAAACATTTTTTCCAATATTTTTGAGCAGTAAAACTATCAGAGCTATCGTCCGACCCTTCTTCTCCTTTAATACTTACAAATCCACCAATTGGTAACCAATTTATTGACCAAATTATTGCTGGAGCCTGATCTCTTTCAAATTTCCGACCAACACTTACCCATTTTTTTGTTTCTGGATCTTTATACCACCCGATAGCTCGCGGTGGAAAACCAAAACCAAATTCATAAACACCCATGCCCGATTTACGAGCTGTAATAAAATGACCAAATTCATGAAATAAAACTATTATTCCAAGTACTAGTATAAATATTATTAATGTGAACATAATTTATTATTCTACAGTTGTTTTTTTAAAAATTTCTGAACCAACACCAAAGGATACTTTTTTACCAGTATCTAAATTTTCTAAGTGAATGGTTTTTAATTTCTCAACTTTTTTTGTAACCACAAGTCGTTCTCTTTTTAATCCAGTAAATTCATCGCCAACTTTTATATCATCAAACCTTCTCTTTGTATCTAATGCATTGACTTTTCTACGCTCAACCGTTGCCAATATGCTTTCCTTTCTTCTTGAAGCACCTATGATTTCAGTACTGGCTTTTTCTTTTGGAATGGCTGGTAGTTCTGCATTATTCGGATCACCACCATGTTCATTATACAATCCCATATAATTTTATTTTTAACTATTGATTAAAGTAACGGAATTATTATATAATAGATTCATCAAAAAGGCAATTTTAGCCTAATGTAATTATTAATAACAAATTTATGACAATACTATATATTGTTCTCGCTGTTGTAGCCATCGTTTTAGTATGGCTTGTAGCACTATATAATGGGTTAATTAAACTTCGCAATCGTACAGACGAAGCATTTTCTGATATTGACGTACAACTTAAACGCCGATATGACTTAATTCCAAATTTAATGGAAACAGTCAAAGGATACATGACGCACGAAGCAGGAACAATGCAAAAAGTTACTGAGGCCCGTGCAAATGCTATGAATGCTGGGTCAATGCAAGACAAAGCAAAAGCAGAAAATCAATTAAGTGAAACTTTAAAATCTCTATTCGCTGTTTCAGAAAACTACCCAGATTTAAAAGCTTCTCAAAACTTTTTACAACTTCAAGATGAATTGTCAGACACAGAAAATAAAATTCAAGCAGCCAGAAGATTTTACAATGGACAAGTTCGTGACTTCAATATCAAAATTGAAACTTTTCCAAATAATGTTTTTGCCGGTATGTTAAACTTCAAAAAATATGAATTCTTTGAAGCAAACGCAAAAGAGAAAGAAAATGTAAAAATTAAGTTTTAATATTTTACTTTGTCATCACCCAGTCGAGCTGAGTGCAGGCTCTAAACTTGATTGAAGATCCCGGAATAATTTAGTAATTACTATTTTCTCCTAGATTCCCGCCTGCGCGGGAATGACAAGGCTTCGCCTATGTATAATCAAACAGACTCCAATAAAAGAAACTCTGTAATTTTAATGATGATTTTTATAATCATCATAATTTCGATTGGATACGGTTTAGAATTTATCTGGGGTGACGGCTCGTATCTGATAGTTTGGGGAGCGGTGATAATTTCTCTTCTTATGACTAGCGTGTCGTATTTTAAAGGAGACAAAATCGCTTTAGCATCAAGTGGTGCAAAGGAAATTAATAAAACTAACGATATTTATCTTCATAGAATAGTAGAAAATCTATGTATCACCGCTGGGACACCAATGCCAAAAGTATATATTATTGAAGACGAAGCAATTAATGCTTTTGCTACGGGACGTAAACCTGAAATTTCCTCAATAGCAATTACTCGCGGTGCAATTGAAAAATTGGAAAATGAAGAATTAGAAGGGGTGATTGCTCACGAGTTGTCCCACATAAAAAACTACGATATTCGCTTTATGATGCTGGTCGCAGTAATGGTCGGGTCAATTGCTTTAATCTCAGATATATTTATCCGTTCCCAATTTTTTGGACGCCGTAGTAGTAATAGCAAAAGTAATCCAGCATTTTTAATAGTTGGAATCGTACTTGCAGTCCTCTCCCCTCTTATTGCAGAAATTATTAAACTCGCAATATCTCGCAAACGTGAATACCTAGCCGATGCATCTGGGTCACTTTTAACTCGTTATCCTGAAGGATTGGCCTCTGCCTTAGAAAAAATTGCGACTGAGAACCAACCACTAAAAAAATCTTCTAATGCGACCGCTCATTTATTTATTTCAAATCCATTTAAAAATAAATCTAAATTCCATAATTTATTTAGCACTCATCCACCGATACAAGATAGGATAGGTAAATTGAGAGGGATGACTTAACAAAAAATATATGCCCCGTAGTGAAAATTTAAATAGCCCTACGGGCAAAAGAATTACAGTAATAACGAAATAAACAAAAAATAACAAATAAACATCACTAGTTTATATTAACTTTTAAATTTCTACTACGGGGTATGAAAATAATAAAACAAGACTCAGGAATACTTATTATAAAAGATTCATGGATTTTAGCTTTAGGATCTGCGGTTTTTGCTCTTGGTCTTTTTTATTTTATTTTTAATAAATATGGTGCTTCAAATATATCTGTTGCTGATTATAAATTATATTCAAAATACTTACCATTTATATTTTTAATTACTTTTATATTGTTACTGGCTATTTACTCAGAGCTAGAAATAAAATTTGATAAAAGTGTAAATCAAATTAAAATTATAAAAAAGAAAATTTGGGGAAGTAAAAAAACACAGGAATTTCAGTTTAGTGATATTGAAAAAATAGTTTTAAAAGAAGATATAAAAACAAACAATTCGCATAAGGGAAGAGGACAAAGCATATATTATCCTTTATATCTTTACCTAAAGGACGGAGAAATCGGAAGTGAAATTTTAATTAGTAAAAAAAGCAGTGGTATATTTAATTCTCTTAGTAAAAATAGGGAATTTGGGAAAACTATCGCCGAATTTATAGATGTACCTTTTTCAGAAGTTCGCGCCCCAAGCATTTCTGAAGCACTTTAAGGCACTATCACTAAATACCATTTTGACTGCAATTTCTATATTTCAGTTAAAATCACTTCAAAATTTCTCGGCTTAGATAAAGCTAAACTTTAAAATTTATTCAGTGATTTTACCTTGAAATCTAAAAATTTCGTTACAAAAGCGTATTTAGCGACAGTACCTAAGGGAAAATCTTCTTAGAGTAAACAAATTGAAAAATATAAAAAATAATTATCTACGTAGACATCTACTGAGACATCTCAGTAGATAAAAAAACAGCACCTCTAACGAGGTGCTGTGTGTTTTTACTTCCAAACTCAACAAGCAGGAAGTCAACCACTCCTTCCGTTGCATGTAGGGGGTCTTAACAAGTCAACAAGAGCCCCCAGCAATCCTGCGAGAAGGATTGATCCCATAATCCCCCCTATCACTATTCCCACAACTGAATTCGGGGGAGTACTACCTACCCAATCAACAGTGCTCCCACCCATACAACCTAACCAAACTAAGGTGCTTACCAATAATGCAACAAGTAACACCAAGTTAGTCTTGTTCATTACTACCCTCCTAATTAAAGATGTTGATGTTTAAGGTTGTCGTATTCCAGGCCAAACATCGGCATACCTATCTTTTGATCTTCGCGACTCTCTATCAGCACGAACCACACCGATAAAAATAAGTATTGCCAAAACACATACAAACACTGCAAGCAATATAAGCCCGACAGATTCCGCTGTTGATAGATCAGGCTTAACATCACTAACACTAAAAGGTGAAAAGTCAAACCCTACCAAAAAAGGACTATAGAGCAGTAAACACACCAAGCTAACCATCTTTGCTTTCATCACCAACCCCCTTGTTGTGATCACTTGTAGGGTGATCATTTGTTTTTAATTCTAAATCTTTCTCATCAAAAAATCCTTTAGATGGTTCATTATTAGTAGAATCTGGCAGATCATCTATTGTAGGTTTTTCAGATTCATCTGGTTTTATACCATCTACAATTACATCTATATCTCTACTAGATATACCAGAAAACGAATTACTGGAATTTCTTTTTTCCATCTCTTTCCTTGAACTAACCATACTTTCTGTAACTTCATCTAGAGTTGGCAATACATCATCTAATGCCAATTCTTCTATTTCACCATCTGGGGTTGTTACTTTAATTTTTCTTTCTCCTTCGTTCATATTATTTCTTGTTTAAAAAATATTCTTCAAAAGCTTTAACACACTCTTCAGCTATTTTCCCAATTTCTTCTTCATTCAAATTTTTATCTAACTTTTCTACCCGACCACCTAGGTGAACATTGGTCGCTATCGTTTCTGACAATCTTGTAACTGCTCCGGCATATTTTCCATTTACCACAAAAACTCTCAAGTCCCAGTTCTCTCCATTTTTTTTCTCAACAGGAATATATTCTTGAGCCATCCAAGTTTTTGTACCTAATTTAATACTACCAAAATCTGTATTTTTGTCAACCATTTCTATCCCTTCACCTTGTTTTCCAAAAACAGGTTTAATAATCAATTTCTCAAAACCACTATTTTTAAAAATTTCTTTTAATTTATTTGATGTTCTAAACACCCAAGTGCTTGGGACTTTTACATCACTATAATTTTCTAAAATTTCATTACATAAAATCTTATCTTTCGTAATTTTTCTTATTTTATGAGAATTTACAACTAAAAAATCTGGATTATTATTAATAATTGTTTTAGTCCTTGTTAATTTTGGACAAAAAATTATACCTTTATCAAATTCTTTTCCATCATTGCTTATTAATTTCTTTTTATAATCTTTGTAATCTAAAAGACAAGTGTCACAACCTTTTTTATTTAATTCACTAAATTTTTTAAAAAAATGTTTTGGTTCTGGATTTTCATTAAAATATTTTTCCGCATAAACTAATACAATTTTCTCATCTAGAGGTTCTAAAGCTTTAACCAAAGCTTCAAGCGGACGACAATTACCATAAAGCTCTTCATACTCTTCCACTAAAACTGGGTATGAATTTGCTTCTAAAAAATAAATCTGTCCATTTTCATGAACACGCAAATCTACTCCAATATTTAAAAAATTATACATTTTGTTTACTTCTCTTAACTACATATTTAATTACTTGACCAGCCACATCAAGACCTGTCGCCTCTGTAATTCCTTCAAGCCCTGGATTAGCATTTACTTCTAAAACTTCTGGTCCATCATTAGTACGGAGTATATCTACTCCTGCCATATCAAGCCCCACTGCTTTTACAGCTGATTTAGCAACTTTTTTCTCTTGTGAAGAAAGGTCAGCAATTTTAACTTTTCCACCTAGGTGAAAATTTGATCTAAATTCTCCTCTTCTAGTAGCAATTCTTTCCATAGCAGCAATAATTTTTCCGCCCACAATAAATACTCTAATATCTTTTCCTTTTGATTCCTTAACATACTCTTGCAAAATAATGACTGGATCTGGACCACCGGCAGTACTCAACATTTCTATAATACTTTTTAAAGCTCTCCTGCTTTCAATAATTGAAACTCCTGCCCCGTGAGAACCGGTAGCTGTTTTTAAAATTAAAGGAAACTTACCAACACCTTTAATTGCTTCATCAAGATATTCTGCATTAGTAACTGTATAAGTTTTTGGAACTGGTACTTTAAAATATGAAAGCACTTGCATTGTACGAACTTTATTCTTTGCCTTTAAAACTGGAAAATGTTTATTTATAACATCGATACCTGATAACTGAAATTGTTTTATTAAAGCACTACGAGAATCTGGTTCTGCTAAAAAATTAGCTTTAACAAGCAAAGTTTTGATATCTTTAGGTATTTTATTTTTAATCAAAACTCCAGGCTTGCCATTAAACTTCATTTGACAGTCATAGGAATAAATAATTTCAAACTCATGGCCTTGCTTCTTGGCAGATTCCTCTAATAATCCTAAATCTGTTTTTGAAACTGAACTTAATTTTCCTTCTCTTCCGTAGATTAATGCATGTATTTTCATTTTATTATACTTATATTTAAAGCCGCGCTATTATAGTCTAAACACAGCAATTTGTCAATGCTAAAACAAGGTTTACCCCGTTAGAGGTGGGCACAATCTCAAATTGCTACCTAAATTATAAAAACATAGAGGACTAAATTATTAGCACAACTATATTAAGCCCACCTCTAACGGGGCAAGTGCCTTACTTTATACTTACTCAAATCACCCAAATACTGAAGATCTTTTACTTGGATTTTTCCAATATATAAATTTTTTATCCCGTCCTTTGGGTTTTTATCCAGATGGTCTTTCACTAGGTTATACCCTTTAAGATATACAAGATCACGAGTAAAGGCTATTTTTCTGTCAGTATCAATCAAGCCTCTTTTAGACCTGGAGCATATACTCCAAGCTGTTTCATCACTTAATCCATAATTTTCTTTCATAAATGCAAATAATTCTGCAAAACCCATTTCATCAGCTAGATAAATTCCAATAACTCGCAGTGCTGGCCAAACATCTTTTTCGCCGAGTGGAATTCCTAATTGTTTTTGATTATAAATTGCCAAACCCTCTTCTGTTTCTAAATATCCAGCCGTACCAATTTCAAAAATTTTATAATTTTCAAGACGACCATTTTCTAAACGATAAATATGAGTTTCTATCTCATGAGCAATAACTGCTTTCAATCTATTTTCAGTAAATTCCACCCCATCACGCAAAAATATAGAATTACCTTTTGAAACTGCAATGTCACTAGCTCTTTGCTCACCAACTTTAATTTTCCATCTAGTTAATTTATTTTCTTTTAAATAATCTTCCAATTTTTTTACCGTTTGTTTAAAACTTAATACCTTACTTTTATCTTCCACAACAGGATTATCTTTGATATAATTTACAGCTCTATCATAAAGCATTTTATCCACCTTTCCATAAAGACGCTCAGAAATTGTTTGCAATTCTTTTGAATTTAGAGCTCCAACTAAGTTTAATTTTATATTCAACTCATCAGCTTTTTTTAAAAACAACTTTGCTAAAGGATGGTTGACATGCTTTGGTAATGCTTTTAATTCTTTTTTTAATAATTCAATATTGATTTTTGGTTCACGATAAAAAAATCTTGGAGAATCAGTTTTATTATTTAAAAAATTTACTTTTTCTTGATCTAGATTAATTGGTTTTACAAGCGACAATACATTTATTTTTTTCTCCAATTCAAATAATTTCTTATCCAGGTTTTTAATTATTTTTTCGTCTATTTCATTTTGTTTTTTAATACCATCTTCCCCATCACCTTTTTTATTATTAAATTTCAAATTTAAATCAATCAAAAAATCTTGCAAAAATTTACCGGCAATAACAATTTTGTATTTCTCCCGAGACAGGTCTGCAAATTCAAATGATAATTTTACCCTTTTGTTTTTTAATTTAATATCTATAAATTTTTCGCCTGTTCCCAGTTCAAATAACGATGCATCAATTAAAGTTTCCTCAGCGTGAGGATCTATTTTTGCCATTATGGCTTGGTACTTACTATTTAAAATATCTATCTCTTCAAATAATCCAATAACTAGTTTTTCTTGAGGCTTTTTATTTTTTTCTATAGGAATATTAGAACTAAATAAAGTTCTACTAACCTCTACCCCTTTTTCTGGAGTTGGAACTTTTAAATCACTTACTTTATCTAGCCTTCTCTTTAAAGGAATTTGATTAGCAATTTGCACCTTCAAACCAGCCCTAGCATTTAATTCCAAAATTTTAACCCCAGTTGTTGTTAAAACAATATCAACTGCCAAAAAACCAATCTGACTTACGTGCTGAGCAGTAGAGGCCATGAGTACAATCTTATCCCAATCTGGTATTTTGATATCTTTTATTTTTTCACCACTGGGAATATGTCTAACAAACTTACCTTTATGCACAGCGTAAGTCGCTTTACCACTTACAATATCAATGCCAATCCCTACCGCACCCAATTGTAAATTTGCTTTTCCTTTTGACTCATTAGTTGGTAAACGCAACATTGCAATTACAGGAACATAATTAAAAACAAGAACTCTAATATCTGGCAAACCATCGTCAACATAACGCTTAAAATATTCATGAGTTTCTAATCTTTCTTCTACGATAGCCATATCACCACGACCAGAAATTGCGTATTTACCGTCAAGAATAGAAACCATATGACGATATAGGCCTTTCCAATTATGCTTGGTCCCATCGATATCTATAAATTTATCTCCTTTCTTTTCTGTAATTACTAAAATTCCCTCACCTCCATATCCTTTGTTTGGTTTGATAACAAAACTACTAGGTAAACTTTCTGGATTAAAATTTATAAGTTCTTTATGATTTTTAAATAAAACAAAAACTTTTGCCACCCCAATTCCACGAGAACTTAGGTAATTTTTTGTAAACATCTTATCATCAGCAAATTTTTTATTAGCCCTCGTATTATAACGACCAACGTAAAGTAAATTACGAGCGTTAAGTCCAAGAATTGAATTTTTAATATCAAAAAACTTCATTTTTATTCCTCGTTATGCTCAGAGAATAAACTCTTAAATCTAAAATATTCACTAAGTCTAAGTCCTGCAAATTTACCAAGTAAGAAATTTAAAACAAAGGGTATAAATATAAGTTCTGGCCAAGACAATATGATATTATTAAACGCCACCCAGGTCACTAGGTAATATGAAATAACTACAACAATTAAAGTTTCCAGTACTCCAAACATCGCTCCTTTAAAACCTTCTTCACTTTGAGCTGCCATAAATTTTTCCGACACTGTCGACATAACAAGCATGGGGAAAATTGCGAGAGATAGTGAAAGTGAAGTATCAAACCATAAAAATAACCAAACTACAATTAAAAACGATAATGAAATAAAACTTATGTTTAATGCAACTTTTGGAAGATATAAAAGTTCAAATTTATTCATCAGATATTTAACAAGGTAACCGGTTGTTACCACAAAGAAAAAAGTTAAAAGTCCAAGCTGTAAACCTAGGATGTAAAAACTGGCCGTAATCATCACCGGAGCATAAACACCAAAGGTAGAAAGACCAATTACTTGTCTAAAAAAGATTGTGATAAAGGTTAAAAATGGAATCATTAAAATTAGATAAATTGTATTAGCAGAAACACCACGAGAAATAAAATTACTAATCAAATGAGATAGGAAATAAAAAAATGGTTTTTTACCGTGTTCATCTATGATCTGATATTCCACTCCTCTACTGTGCAAAGTACTTATAATTTCTGTATCATCTTTTGTGGAAAGAATAGGATTAATCGCTTCTGCTCTTGTTAATAAAATAAACTCTGGCTGAATTGTGTTAAAAGATTGATAAGCAAAATTTGAAACAACATCTAAATTACTATCACTAATTTTTACAAAAAACTTTTTTTGTATTAATTTTTTTTGTACTTCTGATAAATTTCTAAAATATTGATTAAAAGACTGTAAACCTAAAGATGATTTTGTATAAAAAACTAAAACATCTGAATCTTTAATAAATTCAGTTTCTTCTGCAATTAATTTTGCTAAATTATCTTCATTTAAAAAACCTTCTACATCTTGAGCTAAAAGCGATTTTAAAGCCACTCCATTTTCTATAGCCTGTTCTTCAATCAAACTAATTTCTTTAATAATTTCTATATCAGTTACAAAAAATATTTTTTTATCATAAACAAAAACTTCTTTAATAACTTCTGAAGAATTTTCTCCTTGAGTAATGGTTAATTTGACTTCATATTTTCCAATCTTAGTATATTGATGCACAACTTCATTACCTGTTTCCCAATAACCATCACCAAAATCCCAATGAAAACTTGGTTCCCCTAACCCAAAATTAAAAGTTGAATCTGTCGCATCAAAAATAATTTTTTTACCAACCTCAACATCGTTTTCAGATATAATAATTGGTGCTAAATCATAATTTTGATTTATTTCATTTAATAATTCTACATCATCTTCTGCCTGTGCCAAGATATAATTTTGTGGCAAAAACATAGATGCCACGAAAAGAAATAAAAATACTTTTTTAGACATACATATTTATTAAAACATTATTAACAGTATTCTAGCATAGATTACTACAAATTAAAATAAGTATCCGAAAATACTTATTTTAATTTTTATTTGAAATTTTATCCCAAAATTTCAAATTTTTCTCCTCCCGAAGAAATTTTATCCGCTATTGCAACAAACTCTTCTAAAATTTTATGTGCTAAATCATCACATTCTTTTTTAACTGCATCATACTCTTGTGACGTTTCTCTAGAACTAACACCATCGCCCACAGCCACATAAAATTTTATCTTTGGCTCAGTGCCCGATGGCCTCACTACTACTCTTATTGATTTTGGAGAATCAAAATAAAATACCAAAGCATTATCTGGAAAGCCTTGATAACCACCAATTTCTTTATTGTCAATCGGATCAATAACTTTTTTATTTAGTTGATCTAATACTGATTTTACTTTTAAACCAGCAAATTCTGTTGATAACTTGGCACGCAATACATCCATAATTTTTAACATCTTATCCATACCTTCCATACCCAAATAAATTACTGATTGTAATAATTCACGATAATAGCCATACTGTTTCTTAATCTCTTCTAATTGTTCAAATAAAGTACGCTCCTCTTTTTTTAATAATGATGCATATTCACAGATCATCAATGCCCCTACTGCCCCATCTTTATCTCGAGCATAATCACCATAAAGATAACCGTGACTTTCCTCGGCACCAAAAACAAACTGATCATCCTTCAGTTTTTCAATAGCATCAGCAATATATTTAAAACCAACTGGTAAATCAGTAATTGCTTTTAATTGATTATCTTGTGCAATCTTAGTGAGTAAATCTGTTGTTACTACAGTCTTAATCATCACCCCATTCTGTGGTAACTTACCTTGTTTTTTTAATTGTTTAACAATATAATCAAAGATTAAAACACCTATTTGATTACCGTTTAAAAAAATATATTCGTCACTATTATAGCTACGACGACTAACTACCCCAATACGATCGGCATCTGGATCAGAGGCCAATACAATGTCTGCTTTTTCTCTTTGAGCATATTTAATTGCTAAATCTAAAGATACCGGTACTTCTGGGTTAGGAATATTTCTAGGAACGGTAGAAAAATCTGGATCGAGTATCATTTGTTCTTTTACCTCAATAATATTCTTAAATCCAACATGATGTAAAACTGGTAAAAATGAAGTGCTAGCACAGCCATGTAGTGGAGTAAAAATAATTTTAGCATCACGATAGTCTCCTAAAGATAAAGAACCTACTGTTTTTGCATAAGCTTGGTCAGCTTCACTATCCAACATTATCACCTTTTTTTCTTTTACCGCTTGTTGAAATTCTATTATTTTAATTTTACCAATATTACCAACCTTTTCAATAATATTTAGATCGTGAGGAGGAACCACTTGACCACCATGTTCCCAAAATACTTTTATGCCGTTATCACTTGGTGGATTATGAGAAGCACTAATCATCGCACCACCAATTGCATTTTGATAACGAATTGTAAAAGATAATTGAGGGGTAGAACGGATATCTTTAAAAAAATATACCTTCAAACCATTGGCCGCAAAAACTGAAGCCGTAATTTCAGCAAATTCCTTAGAATGATGGCGAACATCATAAGTAATAACCACCCCACGTTCTTGTGATGCTTCTTTGCCGAAAACAGAAAAAAGATACTCGGCAAATCCTTGAGCAGATTCTGCAATTGTACGGTTATTAATTCGATTAGTTCCTGCCCCCATCTTGCCACGTCTCCCACCAGTACCAAAAGGAATTACTTGGAAAAAAGATTCATTCAATTCCAATATATTACCAGCCTCAATCATATCTTCAATTTCTAACCAAAATTCTTGATATTCATCACCTTGTAACCATTTATTTATATTTAAAAAAGCATTTTCGACTAATCCTTTGTTTTGAAGCTTTTTTAGTTTTTCTAAAATATCACTAGAAATCATAAATTTATATTAAAAATCTTAAGTAAGTTAAGTATATGTAAGTTTTAAACAAAAATCAAGTATAAAACCCTTTGCAAAACCTTGTCAAACTCTTAAAAATCAAGTAAAATAAAACTACTAATCTACGGATAACACTGATCTACAGATACCTAGCTAGGTTTTACTAACTTTGAATTTAATTAATCATCAATCACATACTTAATACATAATTTATGAATATTATTGACCGATTTTCTACTAATGTCCACCAAGTGCTTGGAAAGAGTATAAAACTTGCTACTGAATTAAATCATCCTGTCGTGGAGCCAATCCATATATTCTTTGCTTTGGCCAACCAAACTGGTTCTTTGGCTTTTCAAATTATTGAAGAGTTAAAAATTGATATAAAAACTGTTGATCAAGAATTGGTTGAACTAAATCCTAAAAATCAAAAAATTGATAAAAATTCAACTAAACAAGCTGTCATGTCTCCCCTGTCAGAAGATTCTAAAATGATTTTAGAAAAAGCAATGACAATTGCCTATGATTATGGACATAATTTTGTTGGTACCGAACATCTTTTATCTGCACTTTTACATGCTGATAATCCACAAGTTTTAAATATCTTGAAAAAAAATAAATTAAAAAAAGGAGATTTAATCGCTCGAATAGATGAGGCTTTGGAAAACTCTGGACATCTTTCCGAAATGTCTAACACCAGCAATATGGCTGCTCAAATATCCAGTAAGATCTTTGGTGGAGAAAATAACGACACGAACAATCCATCTCCTATGCAAAATATGTCCCAAGGTAAAAAACCTAGTGCACTGGAAACTTTTGCAATAAATTTAACAACAGAAGAATCTCAAAAAAATATTGATTCTTTAATCGGAAGAGATGACGAAGTAGAAAGACTTATTCAAATTATTCATCGTCGCAATAAAAATAACCCGATATTACTTGGTAATCCTGGAGTTGGTAAAACAGCGGTTGTAGAAGGTTTAGCTAAAAAAATATATGATGCACAAGTTCCTCATGCTCTACTTGGCAAACAAATTTATTCACTTGATATGGGTCTTTTAATCGCGGGAACAATTTATCGTGGAGAATTTGAATCACGTCTTAAAAAAATAGTTGATGAAGTGGCTAACAATCCAAATATCATTCTTTTTATTGATGAAATTCATAATATTGTTGGAGCTGGATCACAGAGTGGTACTATGGATGCTGGTAATATTTTAAAACCTGCTCTTGCCAGAGGCTCAATCCGGTGTATTGGAGCAACAACCCCTGAAGAATATAAAAAATATATTGAAAACGACCCCGCACTCGAAAGACGCTTCCAATCAATCATTCTAAGTGAGCCAAATTTAAATGATACTGTAAAGATACTAAAAGGAATAAAGAAAAATTACGAAAAATATCATTACGTAAAAATAGATGATAGTGCCATAGAGCTTATGGTCGAATTATCCAATAAATATATAAACAACAAATTCCTACCCGATAAAGCAATCGACCTAATGGACGAAACTTCTGCTGCTAAAAAATTACAGGTAAAACCAAAGAAGTTAGAGCTAGAAATTTTAAAAATTAAAAAAGACCTACAAAAAGTAATTGAAACCAAAGAAAAATCTGCCATAGATGGAGAATATGAAAAAGCAGCAGAATACAAAAAACAAGAAGAAGTAATTTTAAAAGCGTTAAAAAAATCAGAGGTAGATTTAAAGAAATCAAATACTAAAAACCTACCAACTGTAAAAATTGTTGATGTAATTTCTCAAATATCAAAAATAACTGGACTTGATAAAAAAGACTTAGACTTAACTGTAAAAAAATCAACTGGCAGTTTAAATAAAAAACTAAAAAGATACATTATCGGACAAGATGAAACTATTGATAAAGTTGCTGATGAAATTAATAAAGCAAAACTTGGATTAAAAACAGATGAAAAACCTTTGGCTTCGTTTTTGTTTGTGGGAACAAGCGGAGTTGGTAAAACAGAACTCACCAAAATTCTAGCCAAAACCCTTTATCCTAAGACTGAAAACCTGATTCACTTAAATATGAGTGAATTTAACGAAAGTTTTGGAGTGTCAAAATTACTTGGCTCTCCAGCTGGATATGTTGGCTATAAAGAAGGTAATCAACTCACTGATAAGGTAAAATTAAACCCCCACTGCATCATTTTATTTGATGAAATAGACAAAGCTCATAAAGACGTGGCTAAGCTACTTTTGCAAATTTTAGACAACGGATACATTACCGACTCAACTGGCAAGAAAATTTCTTTCAAACATGCTATAATAATACTAACAACTAATGCCTGTTCTGATGAAACAGACAAAACAAGTTTTGGTTTTGGTAAAGAAAAAAAGTCCCAAAGGGATCCCTTCGGGAAAAAGAAAATTAAAAAACAAATTACCGATTCTTTGAAAAAATACTTTTCTTCTGAAATAATTAATCGAATTGAAAATACTTGTGTCTTTAATAATCTAAGTACAGATGACATGACTAAGATTGCTAAACTTGAAATTGATGATCTAAATGAAAAACTAAAAAAACACCACACTGTTATTAAATATACAAATAAAATACTGAAGGAAATTATTAAACAAGACTTCTCTAAAAATACCGAAGCGAGAGAATTAAGACGATCTATCCGTGAAAGTTTAGAAAAAAATATTACTGAAAATATTTTAAATGAAACAACCAATACAGAATATTCACTGGTGTTGGAAAATAAAAAAATAAAATTGAAATAATATGGCGGAACCCACTAGCAAACCTAAAACTGATCAAGAAGAAAATGCTGGTGGTGGCATAGGTGTTGGTGAAACTTCAGATAATATTGAAGTAACTAATGATAGAGGTGGTTCTGGTGAAGGAGCTAAAAAAACAGTAAATTTAAAACCCGGAGAATCTAAAACAATTACTATTCCTATACCACCAGAAGATGATGGTGATAGTAAAGAAGGTGATAAAGATGATGGTGATAGTAAAGAAGATGATAAAGATGATGGTGATAGTAAAGAAGATGATAAAGATGATGGTGATAGTAAAGAAGATGATAAAGATGATGGTGATAGTAAAGAAGGTGAAAAGAAAGAAGGAGATGAAGAAGGTACTCAAGCAGAAGATCCCGATGCAAATAAAAAT
>Ga0222658_1000526_pt1 | contig 20340 bp, 18 predicted proteins | sample AntAcemetagen476_FD_179830 | JGI IMG/M metagenome (GOLD analysis project Ga0222658, IMG submission 179830) | Saline water microbial communities from Ace Lake, Antarctica - #476 | ecosystem: Environmental > Aquatic > Non-marine Saline and Alkaline > Saline | place: Antarctica: Ace Lake... | reverse complement strand
CTATCATAAACTCCGGTAAACCTTACATACCTAATTATCGCTCTGTAAATCCGATTTTAGTAAAATAATACTTGTTTTGGTCTTGGTAATCGGGGCTCAAGATGACAGACTTTGTTTTTTTTACCCTTTGCCTTTTGCTTTTTGCCGTGAAAACTCTTTTATCCTTCCCCTATCCTCATTCTCTTTGTCGCCCTTGAAATATATCTCAAGGAACACAACTTCTTCTAATTTGGGAAAGAATGCATAGATCACTCTTAATCCGGTTTGATTTCCTCGTCCGGGAATGGATCGTGAGGCTATTTTTCTGATCTTATAGAACTGCAGGTTTTCGGCGTTTCCTGCTCCTTTTATCTCTTCTACATTGTGACACATGCCCTTTACATGACATAATTCGATGGCGTTTTTCTTTACGCGCTCAAAATCCTCTGCAAGCGTTATGTATCGCTTTGCGAGTTTCTTAAAATCCCGATTGAATTCAGGTAGAGTTTTATACTTTATCATCGTATTGTCGCTGTGAAAATTCCGGTGTGCGGTAGAATACGGATTCATAATCGATTTTATGTCCGTCTTCAGCGGTGATCCAGGGGACATCTTTGTGAGAGTATTCCTGCATTTGCTTTGCGTTAAAATCTTTAAAACGCTGAATATTATTATCTATGAGCTCTTTTTCACGAGCCGATAGGTTTTTTAATTCCGCTTTTCTTAAGGGTAGGAACTTCTGCTGTTCGTATTGATAGCGTTTTGCCTTTACGGACATCAAATCACCCTGTTCTTCCATTTCCTTCACGATATCCGAGAAAGCAGGCGGCGTGGGACCAAAATGATTTTTAATATAGACGGCTCCCATTAATTGCTCCTCATATTTCTCGTAGTAATCGAAATCGATGAAGTATAAAAGCTTACACAGCACGGCCTTCCCCACATTGGGACGGGCACCGATCTCCTCAAGGATATAGAGCAAGACCTCTTTGAATCTCTCCACATTGTCCTGAGGAACTGAAATGCGAATTTCAGGGTGCTCGGTCTTTTGTTTACCGCTTCCATCTTTTTCCAATACCACGCTTGGTTTAGGATTAAGTCTTTCTTCAATAACATCTTCGACATTCATTCCGTAGAATTTTGCCAGTTTTTGTGCCTGGGATACATTTAGTAGTTGTGTCCCCTTCTCAATTGCGACATATGTTGGTCTCGAAACTCCAATGACTTTTGCTATATGTGCTTGAGTTGCGCCCTCTTCTTCACGAAGCGTCTTCATGAACGAACTCATTTTTTCTCCTTTTTCTTTTAATAAACATCCTAACTTAATACATGTCGTATTATTTTACAAGTACTATGTTGGTATTGTTTACATTTGGTGACTGGTGTCACATATTAGACTGAACTAAAAACCACAAATCTTTCTTCCAGCCTTTCCCGATCGGGCCAATCTTATTTATAAATTAACTGTAGATTTAAAATATTTTGACGTTTCTTCATTTATGTAAAAATAATATAACTTGCTTATGTTTCACAGGTCATGAGAGATATTAAATTAGTTAAGTTGTAAATCAATTAACTAATTCTAAATATGCTTTTAAAGCATTATGAATTCTATACCGTTTCGTACCTAGCTTTTTAGAAAGTATTTTAAATTTAATATCAGAATCAAATTCATATTCATATTCAAATTTTTCAGCTTTTACTTCTCTACCAAGAATTGTAAGAGATACCAAATGATCAATAAAACCATCAAACTGATTTTCGTGTTCAAATTTAATTTTAGATTTAATTGCAATATCTCTAATTTCTGTTTCTGACAATATTTGATTTTCACCCAATAGATTATACATAAATTCTTCCATTTGCTCTATTGATATACCATTCTCAACTATAATTGATTTAAAAACCCAGTTTGAGTATTCTTCTTGTGCAGAGAGTAGATCACTTTCAGTAATCATAGTGTGCCCTCTGGAAACAGCTAAATTCTTTGCGCTAGATAAATAATATATTAAGTCTCTCGGTCTTGGAAAGATATTGTCTGAAATATAATTTCTGGTATTTATGCCGCTTACTTTTTTAGCTATATATTTCTCCCATAAATCACTTGCTACGACATCAAATCGTGATAACTTCTCAAACCTTGATTCTATAATTCTAAATAAGGTTTCATTATCTTTCCATGATAATCTTGAATACTCAATTTTATCTGGTTCTCTTGCCAACATCATAACATTTTTAAAAATATCACTTCTTAGAAAAATAGTTAAATGGAAAGTAAATTTATAATCATTATGGGGATTAGGACGAAAATCTTTTGATATTCTCCCCACTACACCAAGTAGACCCAAAATAAATTTACTTAAACTTTCTAAATCATTATCTTTTCTCCAAGATTTATCTAAATTGTCAATCAGTATTATAAGTTTTCCATTCTTTTTAATATTTTTTACTATATGGCCTTTCAAGTCTTTAATAATATTATCGTGCAATATTTCAGAAACTTTTATCCGAAAATTATTTTGTGTTTCTTCTTCAACACTTAATAATTTATCAATTTCCTGTTCAAGTCTTGTTGAAAAGTCTGTAAGAATTATATCACGATTTGTTTCAACATATTTAATGAATTTATCCTGATCTTCATCAATTGCATAGGGTGGCATATCGCTTAGTTTCATATATAATGATTTTGAAATTTCAGTATAAATAAGGAATTTCCAAATTGCTTCAAACATAAATCCACTTTCAAACTCATTTTTCATTTGATTAAATAATGTAATTAAACCGTCAATTTCAAAATTTATCGGTTTAATTAAACAAATATGATTTCTAATATCTCCCGAAAGTAGTTGCTTTAAAAAATATAGTGTGGCGGTTTTTCCTGTCCCTTTACGTCCAATTACAATATTATATTCACTTTTAATTAAATTTTGGGAATGTGATGTTTCTATAAAATAATCAAAGATATTTTCACTTTCATGTTCAGCAATAAATTCTCCGAAAATAATTTTCTGCAATTCAGTTCTTTCTCTATACTTAAATTCTTTGCTTTTTCTCTTTAAGATAAGTTGAGCTGCATCATCCTTGATTCTTTCTAAAAAACTTCTAACACTTTGCTGACATTCTTCTCTATTTGAATATTTAATTAATAATTCTTTAAAATCTAATGGTGAATCATAAGGATTTTCACATACCATTAATACCCTTAATCCTATGCCAACAGATAAACCTGAAATAAAAGCACATTTTGAATTGTGTATTTCATATCCAGTTCTATAAGTTGATGAAAACTCAATTAATATTGTTGGAGCAGTAAATATTTTTTCAATATACCATGTTAATGGATGTGTTTTACTTTCTACTGGATCATCAAGTAAATACGGTAATTTGAAATAATTTATTTCATTAATAATATCTTGAGAATAATTTGTATCGTATAGTCCTTTAACATAAAAAAGAGCATAATCGTTTTCATTTACTTGAATGCTTTCAATTAATTGATCATATAATGCTTCTTCTTTTTTATATATTTCTTCTTTAGCAAATTTTGTGGTGATATTATTTGAATTTATATAAGAAGAATATCCTATGCTTGTAAAAAATCCTAGTTCCTTGAAATGCTTTTTAGATTCAATATTTGATTCATCAAATATTATCCAAATTGGCTTTTTCATTGTTATGGCATATCCTAATTCAAATAGCACATTATCATTCATTCCAGTTAAATCTGCACAAAAAAAATCACAATTATTAATTTCTTCAATTATTCTACTAATAATCAAATTACCAGATATTTTCAGCTCTAGCCATGACTTAATTTCTGCTATGCCTGAGAAGCTGTTGTTAATTTCTTTTATTGCTTCTTCAATGAATTCACCACAATATTTTGGCTCAGATGAATATGCAAAAAAACCTTTTTTCATAATATCCCTATTAATTTAATTGTTATTGATTTTTTCCCAATCACACCCCTCTCCCATTCACAAATGTCTCAACAAACTCCACAATTCGCTTGATAATACGATCGCCGAGTGATTTGCGAACGAGTACAGATGGTTGTTCTCCATCAATTAATGCCAGGGCTTCATCGCGAATTGGTTTGCGTTCTGCAAAAAGATAGTTTTCGATGAGTTTGGTCGTTTTTTCGGGGATAAGATTTTCTTCTTTGACCAGTTTGTCAAAGGCTTTTTCCTGCTCGGCATTCCAGTATTTTTCAAATTCTTCGGGGATATTGTCTGAATCTTCGATGATCGGGAGATTTTCTAATATAAATCGTTCAATAAGTTCGCGTTTGCTACGTAAGTGTGCCTCGCCCGATAATAGATCCATAATGCTCTTGCGAAGGTTTTCTTTTTCGCTGTCTTTGGCGTCTTTAAGATTGGCCAATAGCTTTAAAATATAGGCGACGTTTATTTCATCGCGGTGCAGGAGTTCAAGTTCAAAATCGACATCCTCTAGTATGGAAACTTTCTCTACTTGATTATCGACTTTAACTTTTTGCCATAGATCTAAATATTTGCTCTTGAAATCATTATAAAGCTGTTCGTTCATGGACAGATCTTCCCACTTAAAATCGGCAAAGGTGACCAGCACATTTAGCAAACGCATAAGTTTGCGGAAGGCTTTGATGAATTTTAATTCATCTTCTTCACTGAGCAGATCATTCACGCTATTTATCGTAGGCGTAATTTGCATCAGCTCGAGAAATGTTTCATTGAATACTTTGACATATTCACTATAGGGCTGAATGATAATTTCTTCAATAGCTTCTTTATTGCTAAAAAGCGTAATGGCTTCGTCGGTATTTTTCTTAAGATTACGAAATACAACGATATTACCCTGGGATTTCTGCTCATTTAAAATGCGATTGGTGCGCGAATAAGCCTGTATGAGGCCATGATATCTGAGGTTCTTGTCAACATACATGGTGTTCAAGGTCGGACAATCAAAGCCGGTTAAGTACATGTTGACGACCAATAAAATGTCAATCTTACGTTCTTTGACTTTCTTGGAGATGTCTTTGTAATAATTGTAAAAGGACTGACTTTCCTTGGTGGAAAAATTGCTGCCGAACATCGTGTTATAATGCCCAATAAATTCATCTAATTTCTCGCGACTGTGTTGATGCAAGCCGTATAGAACTTTGGCATCGTTAACTACCGATAATTCTTCTGGCAAGAATCCGTTGGCATCGGCGTCATCTTCATTGGCTACATAGGAAAAAATGGTGGCGATCTTTAAATTGTGTTCACCGGCTTCTTTTTTCTTTTGCAGGATATCGTAATATTTGATCAGGGTCTTAATACTACTCACACAAAACATGCCGGTAAATTCGCCATTGTGTGTTTTGCGTTTATGATTGGCAATAATGTAATCGCTGATCTTTTCCAAACGCTCATCGGATTCCATGAGTTCTTTGGTATCTATGGCTTCCACTTCGATATCAATTTCGGTCGCAGATTCTTTTTTCTTGTATCGTCCGACATATTCAACCGAGAATTTTAATACATTCTCATCTTTTATAGCGTTTGTGATAACATATTTATGCAAACATTCTTCAAACAACTCTTTGGTGGTACGTTTGCCTGTTTCGTTCTTGACGGCATTCTCGGCAAAAATAGGTGTGCCGGTAAAACCAAACATTTGAATATTATTGAAAAAGGATTTTATGCGACGGTGCGTTTCGCCAAACTGTGAACGGTGGCATTCATCAAAGATAAAGACAATGCGTTCGTCCTGCATTTTTTCCATTTTGGCAAAATGACGATGCTTACTGATCGCTGTGTTGAGTTTTTGAATGGTTGTCACAATCAGTTTAGTATCATCTGAAAATTGTTTGACCAAAATCCGTGTATTATCGGTACCATCTACACAACCCTTGCTAAAGCTGTTGAATTCTTTGATGGTTTGATAATCGAGATCCTTGCGATCGACGACAAAAACCACTTTCTTAACCTTGGGAAGTTTGGTCAGGATCTGAGAAGCTTTGAAAGAGGTTAAGGTCTTGCCCGACCCAGTAGTATGCCAGATATAGCCGTTCTTACGTGAATGCATCACCCGATCGACCAGCGCTTCTACCGCATAATATTGGTAAGGACGCAGAACCATGAGAATTTTATTTGTTTCGTTAAGCACCACATACTTGCAGATCATTTTAGAAATATGGCAAGGTTCTAAGAACTCGGAGGTAAAGCCATTGAGGATATTGGTGAGGCGTTTATTATTAACATCGGTCCAATAGAAGGTTTGTTTAAATGACTGAAAGCGATTATTGGCATAGTATTTGGTGTTGACACCATTGCTGATGACAAAGATTTGGATGTACTGAAACAAAGCCGCGTGAGCGCCAAAGGAATGACGCTGATAACGATTGACCTGATTAAAAGCTTCTTTAAGCTCCAAGCCACGTCGCTTGAGCTCTATTTGAACTAAAGGCAAGCCATTAATCAAGAGCGTGACATCGTAACGGTTTTTGTATTGACCCTCTATTGTTACCTGGCGCGTAACCTGAAACTCGTTTTGGCACCAATGATCGATTTCCATGAACTCAAAATAAAGATCCTTGCCGTTGTCCCGGATGATATGCTGCTTTTCACGTAGGGTCTTTGACTTTTCAAACACCGAACCCTTGCTGAGGATATTGAGTACCTTGTCAAATTCCTTATCGGAAAAAATCAGCTTATTGTGCTTCTCTAACTGTCGCTTTAAATTCGCGATCAGCTCAGCTTCATTGGGTATTTGCACAAGCCCATACCCCAACTCATTTAGCTGCGCTACAAGTTGATCTTCTAATATTTGTTCAGATTGTCTACTCATTTTACACTTCGCTTATCATATTATATTTTATTCTATTTATCGTTTATCATTTATCGTTTATTGTTTCTTCCTCGTTTCTTAAACGAACATCTTCTGTAAGAGCCCTTTCTTCCACGTTTCCATTTGGTCAATTTGGGCTTGACAATTAGTAATTTTTTTATCAATTATAGACAATAATCCAATAATCTTATTTTGTTCAATTGTTGTTGGAAGTTTAATTTTTAGTTTAAATAATTCTTTTTCATGAATTCGTTTACTACCTGTACCGCTTGCAATACTTTCTAATTCTTTATAATAATTTTTACGTCCAAGAAAATAATACAAATATGAGGAGTTGATCTTTGTTTTATCAATATTTAGTGTTGGTACATCTCCTGAGGATAAAAAACCATCATACTCATCCGGAATAATACCAAAAGCTCCATTAAATAGATTTTGTTTACCATATATGAATTGATCCTTATGTCTTACAAAATAATTTGTAGATCCTAATGATAAGCTTTCAGTCCTTTCATTAATATGTATTCCTTTTAAGTGGAGCTTGACAGTTAATATTTTCGTCTTATCAATAATTTTTGGTCTAGTTTTGTTAGGAATACTTAAAATATCCCCCAACTTCTTCTCTTCCCAGTCTGGAAAATCCTCCCCATGCTCATCTTTGAATCTTATCTCACGAGAGAAGATTTTCTGCATCAGGCTTTTTTTGTATTGTTCCAGCAGTTCTTTTTTCTTTTTAAGGGCTTGGAGTTTCTCGTCGACCACTGAAAGGAAGCCCGCGATTTTTTCTTGTTCGGGGAGGGAGGGGAACGAAATCGTAACCGTCGCAATATCATTTTGTCCAATTGTTGTCATTGTTGTAGTTTTCCCCCTTTTTACGAACTGCAACCTTGACTTAGACGTAGTAAAATTATATGCTAAAAATTGTGGACTAGATATTTTTTTTATAGGTCGCATACGAATTAAATGACCATCATAAGTTATATCTTCTGCTTTGCTAATATTTACATTCGTATGCGCAATTCCCTCTTTTACTAACGAAGATCTTGTGAAAAATATATCTCCGTATTCAACTTTGTTATTTTTAAATTCTTTTTCATCTATATCAACAAGGGTAAGTGTCTCAACATCAATACTATCTCCAACATACATATCCTTGACATTAATTATTCTATAACCCCTCCCAACTTTTTGAGGATCATTAAATACGCCATTGCTGAAACCGTTTTCAGTTAAATCTACAAGTTTCCTTATATCCCATTCCCCTTCAAACTCAGGAAACCGCAATTGTGGATTTTGAGAAATCATATTCCCCATCTATTTTTTATATACATTGAATTTCCTGTTTTAGGATAATAATTTGGATAATAATCCTTTTTAAAAACACTTAAGGCATTAGAATCTCTTTCAATTAATCCATATTCAAGCATGTACATTAATGCAATTGAAGGACTTCTTGATTTCCCTAAGCTACAATAAACAAATACTTTGTTGCCTGCTTGTAATTTTTGATGAATAAACTCTAAAGCGGGATTTATCATTTTATCATTTACATATTTTGGATCTTTGCCATCTATCATATTTAGATAAATGGCATCGGTTTCTAGTTTAAATAGATAGTATGGGTTATCCTCATTACATCCTCTTCCAGTCCACCCAACAACTGATTGGTGACACACATAACCATTAACTCGATTTAGTGCACAAACAATTTTCATTTCATGTTGAATTGCATCATTATATTCTTCTTTTACTCCCACATATAGTTCTATTCCTTTAATTTTCTTCATTATTAAAATGGCCTTTCTATATTGAGTTCTTTACAATAGTCAGCAATTTTCTTATCCGTATCTTCCATACTGCTTTCAAGCTCTTTTAATTCTTTAGCAATCGCATTTATATCAATGTCTTCTTCCACTTCAAAGGTATCTACATAGCGAGGGATATTAAGATTGTAATCGTTTTTAGCTATTTCTGTTAACGGTGCAATATAAGAATATTTTTCAATGACTTTGCGATTGCGATAAGTATCGATAATCTTGTCAATATTTTCCTGTCGCAAAATGTTCTGTGTCTTGACTTTTTCAAATTCCCGGCTAGCGTCTATAAAGACAATATCCTCCGGGTTTTCACGGCATTTTTTAAAGACTAAAATACAGGTGGGAATACTGGTACCGTAAAAGACATTTGCCGGTAAGCCGATCACGGCATCTAGATAGTTTTTTTCTTCAATTAAGTATCGGCGAATATGACCCTCAGCACCGCCCCTAAACAAAACACCGTGCGGCAAAACAATCGCCATGCTTCCATTTTCAGCCAAATGATAGATCATGTGCTGGACAAAAGCAAAATCCGCTTTACTTTTAGGTGCCAATTTGCCGTATTGAGAGAAACGATCGTCTGACATGAATAATTGATTCGCGCTCCAATGCGCTGAAAAGGGTGGATTTGCCACAATGGCTTCAAATTGTTTATCGAGATGTTGCGGATGCTCTAAAGTATCTTCCTGTTTGATATCAAACTTGCGGTAATGCACATCGTGCAAAATCATGTTCATACGAGCCAAGTTGTAGGTTGTGCGATTGAGTTCTTGTCCGTAAAAATTACTCACCTCATCTACTTCCTTAGCCACACGCAAAAGCAAGGATCCCGAGCCACAAGTGGGATCATATACCGATTTTAGCTTTGTCTTCCCAGTGGTGACCAATTTAGCCAAAATCATACTCACCTGCTGAGGTGTGTAAAACTCTCCCGCTTTCTTGCCAGCGCCACTGGCAAATTGAGCAATGAGATATTCATAGGCATCGCCTAGGACATCCAATTTACTTTGCTCAAGTTTGAAATCAATTTTATCTAAATGGGACAGCACCTTCGCAATAATGCCATTACGCGCCTCGGGCGTTCTACCCAATTTTGTGCTATTGAGATCCATATCCTCGAAAAGGTTATCAAAGTCCTCTTCACTGGCCGTTCCCATAGTCGAATTTTGAATATTGATCAGAATCTTTTGGATATCCTCAATAATAAAATTCGAGACACTTTCGTCTGAATCGTTATTACCTCGCTTAGCAATCTCCGAGAACAACTCCGAGGGCTTTAAAAAATAGCCCAGCTTATCCAGAGCCTCTTCACTGATGGCTTCGATATATTGCTTACCCTTATCTGTATTCTCATTAATATCTTTATAATTGAGACCATCGGTCTTTAAAATTTTGTTGGCATACATGTCCATCTTTTCGGACAGATATTTATAAAAAATAAAACCCAGAATATAATCGCGAAATTCATCCGCGCCCATCTTACCCCGTAAGGTATTGGCGATATTCCAGAGTTGTTGTTCTAATTGTCGTTTTTGGTCTTCGGGCATGGGGTTCCTTTAATTTTCTTGGTTTTCCAAATACTTTTCAGCTAATATCCACAAATTAATTCCCTTTTCATTAACCCAATGCCAATTACCATTAACACCGCCAGGATCTTTTTTATCGGGATGTGCATTTTTAAAAAACTGCCATGTTAAGGTGCTTATCGAATATTCATTATTATCAAAATCCCATTTTACCGAATTACTTTGCCCTAATTTACCGGTTATTTCAGCACTAAATTTTGAATCTTTTTCATCATACTTTATATGTTTAGGCAACGCATGTTTTAAGAATATCTTATCGCCTTTTTTAAGCAAATCATTTTCTATAAGAATCTTCATTGTTCGTTGTCTATTTCTTTTATTTTTTGTCTCTTGTTCTTCTTTTTCTTGAATGTCAACAAGATATTGCTGAGCTTCTTTTAGAGGAATGATTTTATTTGGTACAATTACTATTTGATCACCAATTTTGTGAGGTTTAATTTTAACGCAAGAAATATCTAATCCATTAGAATTCAGCCATAATACAGTCGTGGTAATCTCTTGTGAAAAATCTTCCGAACAAAGAATAATTCTAGGATTATTAGAAAGCTCATTAAAATCTAGATCTTCAATAAATTCTTGAATATTTGCTCTCGAGATTTCAGATGAGGGATTTTTAATACCTAAAGATTTTTTTTGATAATTATTATAATAAGGTAATAGTTTTTCTATTGTCATTGAGGATGTCATTGCCGCATACCTTAAAGCCTGTAAGTCAGCATATCCAGCATATGAATCGCGTTTAAGTTCAACAACAACTAGATTCCCTTTTCTATCGATTGCCAAGATATCAAGTCTATCTTTTGAATTAACAAATCGATCAAATTCAATAGCAACAACTAAAAGTTCTTCTCCTAAAATCTCTGGAGCTTCTCTTATCCATTCCTGAATATGTTGCCTTTCCCATATTTTAAGTTCTGAGAATGTGCACTCATCAATTTTATCAAATTTTGATAATTCCTTATTCACAGTAAGAATCATAATAATATTCCTTATATAGCTGAATTTTTAGACATTGCTTAATCCTTCAATAGTTAGAAAATTTATAGATAAGCAGGAAGATTCACAAGGGATATTCTGTGATTGGCATCACAGAAGCAATTGACAATTGACAGAGGACAAAGGACAATTATAAGAAATGAGAAGAAAGATATAAGATATAAGAGATGAGAGTTAATATGTTGATAGGTCGATGAGTCGATAAGAAAAGAGATGAGAGATGAGAGTCAATATGTTGATAGGTTGATGAGTCGATGAGTTGATGGGTTGAAGAAAAGAGATAAGATATGAGATATGAGATATGAGATATGAGTGTATTCCGAATAATTACCATTCTACAGGTTTTTTTAAAACGAATCCGTCTTTTTTCTTTACTTCTTCAGGGAATTGGCTATCTGCTATTTTTTTTCTTCCAAGCACCATTGAGCCTTTTGCAACTAGAGAAATTGAATTATTGTATCGTTTTGGTGGGAAAATAACAAATACTCGTTTATTAGAATATTTTTTATGAATTACTTTTATCGGGGGAACCAAATCACTATCACCTGAAATCAGCATGGCCATATCATACTTATCATCAAATCCATCAATTAACATTTGTGTCGCAATATTTACATCCGTCATTTTTTCGTTGAAGCTCATTCTTATATTACCGCAACGTTTGCATTCAATTGGAATACTTTGATATTTTCCATAGAATATTTTTACGCCAACACTTTCCAAGGCTTCAATAAATGTATTTTGACGCTTAACTTTTTCTGGATTATTGCTTACATGACTTGTGAAATATTTTATTTCTACAAGTTCTTGATTAGGCTTCAAAAGATTATTAACTAATTTAGTTAAATCAAGCCATTTGAATCTTTCAAAACCTGCTTGAATTAAACCAAAATATAGATTAAATCCATCAATATAAACTGTTACTCTTTCTAAACTAGATTTTTTGCTTGTTTTTTCATTCATAATAATTTACCTTCATTTACTAACAGCGCTAAAGATAGCATCTTTAGTCCGACGCTCCGCAAGGAGCGTTTCTCTTTCATCCAATTTTTCAAATCCAATATAAGTTAAATGAATAATTAATAATTTTCAAATTAATAAACAATAGATTGCTATTTAATTTCACACTTATCTGTCGCAAAGATAAAAGCATCAAAGACTTGTCCGTCAAAGAAGATGCCTTGTTGTGGGAGGTTGTTGGAATTCTTAAAAGCTTTTAACACTTCATCAAATCTGTTTTCAATACTGATTTGTCTACTCTCAATATTATTTAATCGTCTCAACATATTCCAATTATTTGAATAATTTTTTCTTAACTCTATAAATGCTTTCATAATTTGAACGCTAATTTTTATTGCAATATCACTTTTTAAAACTGCAGATAGCATAGATACACCCTGTTCTGTAAAAACAAAAGGATTCGAAGTATTATGCTTTATAGTATTTAACCGGTCACAATTTGTGACCAGTTCATTTTTTTCTTCATCATTTAGCTGAAATCGAAATTCCATGGGAAATCTTTCAATATTCCTTTTTACAGACTGGTTGAGTATTTTTGTTTCAAGCTGATATAAATTTGCAATATCTCTATCGATCATTACCTGTTTTTTCCGAATAGTAAATATCATATTTTGAATATCCGGGCGCATATCTTGGTTTTTTATGGTCGCAAATTGCGACCTTAAAACATTGTTTTCTTCCTTGGTCAATTGAGAAAGGACAAATGACAATTAAGAGAAGAAAGATAAACTATGGATGATGAGTTATGGATGATGGATGAAAGAATATTTGTGATATGGGTCACATATCTTGCTAATCAGGTATCATATGATACTTTTTTCTTGCGTCGACGACATTTATTTGCGATATTTGGGCATAATCATTGAAAAGGTACCACTATCTGTATAGAGAAAACCATTATTCAATTACTCGAGGAAGAGCATTACAGATTCGGTGATCGAGCTTATGCTGAAATGCGCAAACAACTTCGAATACAGAGCAAAGATTGCGTGCGTTTTATTATTAAATCACTGAAAAGCGGTATTACATTAAAAGAAAAAATATTTGATAAAAAACCTCATCTAGGTGAGAAATTTTGGATACTGAAAAATACAACAGAAGAAGATATTGATGCCTATATCAAAATGCGTATTCAAAAACTTGCTCATGAAACCGTGATTATTTTTTCAGCACACAAAGATCACTTTTACATCAAAAAGGGAGTTTGAAAATGAGATGTCCTACCTGCATGAAAGAGACCCTCGAAACAAAAAGAGGTGATTATTTAGAAGGCAAATATCTAATCAAGGATACCGAATGGGAAGAATGCTCCTCTTGCGGTGAAAAACTATTTGGTCCCAAGATACTTGAAGAACTTGATCGGGCTTTTTATGTTAATAATGATCTCATCTTTCCTGAGGAAATAAAACAACGACGTGAAAGCTGCGGAAAAACCCAGCAAGAACTTGCTGATGCGATTAATGTATCGGCAAACAGTATTAAACGCTGGGAAAAGGGTTCATATATTCAACCTGAGAATAAAGATAAGCCTATGAGAGAAATATTTGCCCAATGGGAAAATAAAAACCTTTCAGCTAAAAGTATTAAACATTGGATCCATACCTTAATGGATAAAAATTATTCCGCCCCACTTGCATTTGCAACTAATACAGAGGGCAATGTCTGTAAAGAAAAAGAGAAAGATTTAAACGAAATAATTAAGAAGATCAAATAATGTACGATTTAAGTGATATCCGAACCTATGTAGATTCTATTATCGAGCTATGTAAACAAGCTCCTGATAAACCACTCGACATTATAAAAATCACTAAAATATTAAATCTAAAATTGACTTATTTCGATAGAGAATCTTTGGACGAAGATGATCAAAACATCAGGGGAATCCTTGACTATACTAAGAAAAGAATATATATCCGCAATGAAGAAGTTGAACCAAGAATGCGATTTACTTTTGCTCACGAATTAGGTCATTATGCTCTTCCGGATCATATCCAACATTTTTCAAATCGTAAAAAACTCTGTACCGATGATATCTGGAACTCCAGAGATAATTCATTCGAAATAGAAGCGAATCAATTTGCCGGAGAATTACTATTTAAAGGCTCTTATATAAATAAACTCTATGAAACTCAACCCATTGTAGATTTTGAAATGATTGAAAAAATCGCCCTTGAATCTGATGTAAGCTTTGAAGCAACATCGCGTCATCTTATCTCAAACTCACCGACTCAACAAATTCTTTTTATCTACTACAAAGAACATCCCGATAAACAACCCAGCGTCACCTGCTCCCATGCAATGTCCAATGGTATGGCGATGGGAATATTCAAGCCCTATTTTGCTCCAAAAATGAAATTAATAGAGGAAGAGCACTTTACAATGGAAGAAAAGATTTTTGATGATCTTATACTTGGAGCAGATGTTAACTTCACTCAAAATGAATATAAACGATCTTATATTTTAACATTGAAAAAGGTTAGAAGAATCATTGGGTAGCGCTGGAGATGGACATTTGGGCGCTATGATCATATTGCAATGGATGAATATATCATCATGCCTGATCATTTTTATGGGATTATAAGAATTCTTCCTAAATCAGAATCAAATGTACGGGAGGCTCGAGAGTCGCCCCTACATTTAGGCTATCCTGGCAAAGATTGCCCCTTCCCATTATCACAATTTTATATACTTCATCCTCACTGGCTTCTGACTACCTGCTTCTTTCAGCGAAATAATATACATCCCACTTGGTAAATCCTGAATATTGATATTCTTCTGCGTTCCAGCGGCATTTCCGTGATAGATACGTTTTCCAACGAGATTATAAATATTGATTTCCACATCCACATTCAAATTATTCTGATATTGCAGTGTCAGCATATTCCGTCCCGGATTTGGGAAGGCTAAAAAGTTCTGCAGTCCAATTTGGGCTATGCCAGTTTCTTCTGTGATCACAATACGGTAGTCGTTGCCATTATTATTATCCCAGGTGTTATCGGCGTAGTTGATGACGAAGTTGATCTCGGTGACGGTTTGGGCGGGATCGTTGAAGGGACCGATGGTGACGGTGAGAGTATTTTCTGTTGGACCGTTAAAAGCGGTGCGGCAAGCTTTGCCGTCGCTCCACATCGTGGATCCTGCGGGACGATAAACCACATTGGGTGCCGTCCAGTTGTTCACAGCCCAGTGCAGGGTGGCGCCTTGGCCAATGCCATCGAGGGTGATGGTAATACTATCCTCGGGTGTGGGGTTCACGGGGTCCCAGGACAGTCCTTCTCCGCCTCCCCCGCCACTGTAGGATTCGCCGATCCACACATGCTGAATGAGTGAACGGGCAATATTGCCGTTGAGATCTTCGGCTTCAACATAGTAGTCAATCAGTACATCATGCTTATCCTCGATCATGGCGCTGTATTCTTTGGCTTTATGATCAGGCAAAGGATCGGTCTGCGATGTGATGGCGGTATCTGTCATGGACACATGGATCCATGAACCTACATCATTACCGCCAATATAGGTCTCGTTATCATTAGAATTTTTATCGTTCAACCCATCTGTATCTTCGCGATACATTAATTCGACACGGGAGAGTCCGCTGACATCGTAAACATAGGTCCAGACTTTCATATCGGAGTTTTGGGCGAGCGTGAATTCCGTGCCGCCGGGATTGTAAGGATCGCGCTGAGGCAAGAAGATCGTAGGTGCCGTATTATCCGTTCCGGTAGATAAAATACTTTCAATTTCGCTCATGGCAAGATTGGCCGCGCGCGTGGGATGGCTGTCCCATAGTCCGCCCTCGCTACCATCCCAATACCAGTAGCAGGATGTTTGTCCCATAGTCAGCCAGTTCCAGGCTTCACCAACAGCTGCATTTGTGGAATCCATTTGCTCTGCCGTTCTGACGGCGTTAGACGCAGCGGTGATCACGCTCCAGGAATTGCGATCGGGAGAGTAGCCGTTCAGTCCGGGCTCGCCCAGCCATTTAAGGAATTCAGGATCGCCGTTATCTGCACCGACCCATGAACCGGGTTCCACATGAATGATATCATCCGTAGCAGGCGAAAAACGATCGAGATAATCTTGCACGGTGGTGCATTCAAAACGCGAGGATTTGCTTTGCAACCAGATGACAAAAGAGTCAAAATTAGAACCATAATAAGAATCACTGCCCCCACCCCAATTATCACCATCGTGATGCAGAACCACCAGAATGGGATGATCCTCATCTGTATTGTGACTTTCCAATTGGCTCATAACATCTTCATATAAAAGTGCCCCAAAACCGCCGCGTCCGTCCTCATGGCCAAGATAGCGGGAGGTCGGGACAACGATGATCTTTTGCGAGATCCCGGTCTCGGGGTTGATGTATTCAGCATAATGAGGCTGATGTCCCCAGGCGGCCGAGATCTTGGTCGGTGCCCAAAGATTGTTCAGTTGTTTCCAGTCATTGGGGTCAGAATTGAGCACATCCGCACGATTGGGTTCATAAAGATTTCCGCCGGTACTGTAGGGATAATTTTCGCAGGCCCGCTCGAAGTGGATATTATCCACCAGCACCCACTCAATACCTTCATCCACCAGCGCCGGGATCATATGTTCCGCAAAAGCATTTTCCGGCGGGAACATGCCCTTGGAATAATTCCCCGAGAAATTTCCGTCAAAGGTCGCCTTGTGCATGCTGATCTGTCGGCGTATATCCTCGTAACCAATAAGCGGCATAAGTGGATGATATTCGCCAAAGCCAACCATATCGATGCGCGGATTTCCCAACGTGGTTGTTTGGGCTTTTATACTGTTCCAATGGGATTTCCAATCCGTGTAATTTCCGTTACTGGCCATTTCCAATTGATTTAGATTCTGAACCAGCGAACCCGAGAAGCTCACCTGGGCACCGAGATGGCCGAGAGACGCATTAATGCCCTCGGTGATCGCATTCTTGGGCCAAGAGTTGTAAGGACCCGAGCGAGAATTGAAAACATCATAAAGATTATAAGAGTAATGCCCGGCATCGGCGGTTTGCACCACATTCTCACCGGGATAATAAATGGGCTGATGCATGTGCCAGAGAAAAGCGATGTATATTTTTGGAGTGGCGAAGAGGAAGCTTCCTAAGATCAGAAGCATGACAAATATTTTGGGGAAGATTTTTTTCATTGTGTCGCTCGTTGGTTATTAGATGAAAAATTAAGAAAAATATAAAGAAGATACAATGGGGAAATGTAGGGGAAAATGTAGGGGCGACTCTGGAGTCGCCCGTACCCTCATTCTCATATCATTTTTATTAATTTCCGTGACCATGATCACAAATTTGCTGAGGAAGTGTTTTATTAATATTTATTTCATGTAGATTTCCACATGAGAACACGCAAAATCATCAGATTAAAGGGATATAATTATTCAAAGAAGGGATGGTATTTTGTGACGATCGTGACCCAGGATCGTTTATATTTGTTTGGAAACGTCATTGATAAGAAAATGATTTTGAATGATTCGGGAAAAATGATCCAAAAATGGTATTATTTATTAGAAAATAAATTCAAGCATATTAAATGTCACGAATGCATTGTCATGCCCAATCATGTTCATTTTATTATTCAAATCCTCCCCAATTCAAAATTCAACGCCAACGTAGGGGCGGATCTATGTGTCCGCCCTGAAAAATATGAATGCCATTCATTATCTCGCATCATGCAATGGTTCAAGACAATGACCACAAATGAATATATTAAAGGCGTTAAAAAGAAGGGATGGCGAAAATTTAATAGAAAATTATGGGAAAGATCATTTATAGACAGAATTTTACGAGAATATGAAATCGAAAGAACAATAAATTATATCAAGAATAATCCCCTGAATTGGAAAAAACATCATAGGACGGACACATAGGTCCACCCCTACATTCGCAATATGATCATATCAAAATGGATGAATATATTATCATGCCGGATCATTTTCATGGGATTATAAGAATTCTTCCTGAATCATATAATGAATGCGCCGATAAGGCGGAAATTATTTGCCCGAATGTACGGGCGGGTCTGGACCCGCCCTCAGGGAAATCACGGGAGGCTCCAGAGCCTCCCATACATTTGAATCATCGCAAGAGATTGGATTTATCGCATATTATCGGCGCCTTCAAGACCACAGCATCAAAGAGAATCCATGAAGCAGGATATCATAATTTCAAATGGAAAAGATCATTTCATGATCGCATCATCCGGCAGGATGAAATTGAGATCAAAAGAGCCTATATCAGGAATAATCCTAAAAATTGGAAGAAGAATAAATGATTCTTTCGCGCGGATACATGGATCCGTCCTTACGCACCTCTCTCTTCATCCTCATCTCTCTCTCTCCTCTTCGCCTCTTCTTCCTCTCTTCCCTTCTTTTCCGACCAGCCAGCACCCATCCGCCAACTGCCGAACGGTCGAGCTGGCAGGTCTTTTAAAGTCCCAGTCGTTTTTGAATGCTTTCCCGTCTCGTTTCAGGGGTGCTTTTCGCAGGGGTGATATTGGCGGGTTTCTTGAAAATAATGAAGGATGGGATGCCCTCGCCGACTACGATAAGTTGGTCCGTGGCGATCTCCTGATTTTCGCAGTAAAGAAAACCGGCTCCGTCGCCTGTCATATTGGGCAGGGCTCCGGGAACCGGAATGGGTCCATTAATGGGATAGACCTCAAAATCGGAGATCTCGGCGTTATTAGTGAAATAGGTGCTGTCGAAGGTCACGCTGTTGCCGATGACCACCGTATCTTTTGAATAGCCCAGCCAATACCATCCCTCTTCCTCCCACATGTGCCAATAGCAAAGCAAATAATAATCGGCATCGCTGCCCGTCCAGGAGATGGTGACCGGCGTACCCAAAGGAATAGTGTCCGCTGCATCGATGGTGAGCGTGAACAAGGTATCCGGAATACTGACCGAGCCGGTCACAGAACCGATATCCGTGGCAACCGTAATGGTCAAAGGATCGAATGCCGGTGCGGCTATGCTGTCTTCCCATATCCTGTGTTCAGAATCGAAATGGACATAACCCTGTTGATTGGAAAAAATTTCTTTGCCTTTGATCATCTTGTCGCCGACCAACAAATGATCGAAAGCCGGCAATTGGGTGCCGCTGACCTCTCCGCTGACATAGATACTGGGAACGTAGGTCACCATCTCCCAGTCTGGTGCGCGCCTGCCCGCATAATAGTGATCGACATAGACTAAAGCGGTGATGGCATCTTTCGTGAATAAATTACAGCTCCAGAAGGTTGCGATGAGCAATATGAAGCTTATCAATATGAGTCCTGATCTTTTCATGGTGATCCTCCCCGGAATAAAGTTATTGAAAGTTTAAAATTTAAGCGCTGGGCGCTGGGTGATGAGCAGGAAATTTCATATTTTCTTCTCTCATCTTCTCATCTTCCCAGTGCTCAGTGCTCTTCTAATACGGGGAATACGCCAATACCACCCGCCATTCACGTTCAAACTTTTGGACGGTTTGCCAGATGACATTCTTGATGGTCTTTTCCGTGGAGCCGGGCGCAAGAAAGACATAGCTTCCCGTGCCTTCGGCTTCGGCAACGATGGTTTTACCCAATTCCAGCAAACTTTCATATTTGGCATAGAGAGGATCGCTAAAGAGCATTCTGCCGATCTCTTCGGGGTCCTGATCGTAGATGATCATACCATCCATTTGCATGATCCACAGTTCATAATCCTCAGGGATCTCGCTCTTCTTAAGAAGCGGATTGATGAGCAATTCGGGACGGATCAGAACGGAGACCGAGCCAAATAATTTTTTATTTTCATCGTAGATCGGGTAGGCCATATCTACGGCCAAAAATCCCTCAACGGCCATAAAACCGCTGCTGAATTCCGGTTCATGATATTTTCGCAGAGCGATGACATGATCTTGCATGCTGATATCCGCATTCTCAAAATTCTTATAATCCGAAGGTTCCACATAACGCAGAATTCCATTCAGGGTGACAAAATTCGCTTCGACCACATCCTGATTATTCGTGATAATGGCGGTCAAAAGTTCTCTGATCTCGCTCTCTTTTGTATAATCGGGAGCGATCTCTTTAATTGCATTTTCCAGAGTCATATCGATCTGGTTCAGACTTTTTTGCAGATCCGGG
>Ga0222658_1000524_pt1 | contig 20379 bp, 34 predicted proteins | sample AntAcemetagen476_FD_179830 | JGI IMG/M metagenome (GOLD analysis project Ga0222658, IMG submission 179830) | Saline water microbial communities from Ace Lake, Antarctica - #476 | ecosystem: Environmental > Aquatic > Non-marine Saline and Alkaline > Saline | place: Antarctica: Ace Lake... | reverse complement strand
AGATGGCAATAGAATTTTTTAGAAAAAGAGCGGAATTTAATAATATTTTAAGAGACATAAAAGAGGTAAAAATACAGGGAGCAAAAAATATTGCTAAAGCCGCATTAAATGCATATCATTTAATTCCCACTAAAAGGTCAAAAAAGAAATTACTTTCCTCACGCCCAACAGAACCAATGATGGAAAATGTTTTGGATTTAGCATCTCAGGGAGCTCCTTATAACGATATATTAAGACATTTTAAATCCTCTCAGGAGGAGATAAATAAATCAGTCTTTAAAATTATAAAAAAAGGGGATGTAATATTTACTCACTGTCATTCAACAAATGTGGTTAATGCTTTAATTCATGCAAGAAAAAAAGGAAAAATATTTGAGGTTTACAATACAGAGACACGTCCGCTTTTTCAGGGAAGAAAAACTGCAAGAGAATTAAAAAATGCAAAAATAAAAGTAACTATGTTTGTAGATTCTGCAGTTGGTGTGGCATTAAGTAAGAAACAAGGAACTAAAAAAGCAACTAAAGTTTTTCTCGGTTCAGATGCAATAATTAAAGAAGGAATTATAAATAAAATAGGAAGTGAGACAATAGCTAAACTTGCTAAACAAGAAAAAATACCTATCTATATTATTGCAGATTCTTGGAAATTTACAAATAAAAAAGTTCCAATAGAACAGAGAAAATTAAATGAAGTTTGGGACCGGGCTCCAAAAGGAATTAAAATAAAAAATCTCGCGTTCGAATTTGTTCCAAAAGAATATATCAAAGGAATTGTAACCGAATACGGGCTAATGAATTATAATAAATTTATTAAAAAGTTTTCTTAATTTTTTTCATCAGAATCTTTCTTGAATTGTTCAACTAATTTTTGAGCTTCTTCACTAATTTCATCAATAGAATCATTTAAACTCTGTTTGGCTTCTTTAAGTTTTTCTATTTGTTCCTCTATTAGCTTTCGTGTTTCAGGAATAGATTTTTTAACAAAGTTCTTTGAGCCGATATCAACAACTAGATCTTCAGAAATAAGTTTTGCTTTTACAAATATTCCTCTACCAATCATAGCCATAATTTCTTTCCCTTCTTTCCCCTTTATTTCATTCAAATCTTCTTTTAATGTTCTTAAATCTACAAATCCCTGCTCAACAGCTTGAATTTGCTGTTGCAATTGCTGAATTTGCTGTTCAAACATACTCAGTTTAAAGAATATTTCTTGTTGGTCCTGTTCCATATTTTTACAGAATTAGACTACTTTTAAAGCTTTTCTAAGGATAATACTAGAAACCACTCCTGAAAGAATATACCACCAAATCCAACCAGACAACACTGGAGTATATACTCCACGAATCCACCAGAATAGAAGGATTAACGGAAGAAAGGTTATGAATATCGGTCTAAAGGAGTGTTTCATAAGTTCCATAGAACATTCCATCATTTCTTTTTGAATTCTTTTCATCTCTTCAGGATTTTCTTTAGAACCCTTAAGTTTAATCTGACAAGCTTTTTGTATGTCTTTTAATTCTTTCATTCTTGACTGATTTGTAAACTTTTTTGTAACAATAGTCATAAATAGAGTAACTAAAAAAGATAAAACAACTATGCTTACTTTTGGATTCAAAATCATCCAGGTTTCTATATTTTCTAACACCATTTTATATTTTCAAAAAGAAAGGTTTGTTTTTAAAGTCTACGGTGAAAAGAAAGTTGATACAAAATTTCCTACAAAATAAGTTAAAACCACAACTAAGATTGCAATAAATAAATGTTCTAATATAGCCTTAATTGGTTTTTTATTATTTTTCTTAGATATATAATAACTTAATCCAGCAACCAAAAATAATCCATAAACCAAACTAATAATTATCGCTGTTCTTAAACTGAAAATTAATACTGGAATCAAAAAACTAAGAGCAAAAATAAATTTAAAAAAGAATGTTGATGCTGTTGAAGCCCAGACATCTTTTTTAGTGTTTTTTTTATCTGCCTCAACAGAAATATGAATTCCTGTGGCATCTGAAAGCGCATCTGCAATGGCAATTGTTAGTATTCCTCCAATAACAACAAATTTAGAATGTGTCCCAGAATATAATCCAATCATTAATCCAAGAGTTGTTATAACCCCAGATGTAAGTCCAAAACTAAGCCCCCTTTTTATTGATTTTTTCATACTTGTTCTTATCCTCCCATAAAGTTTCTCATTGCAGGATTCATATCCATCATATGATCTTTAGCAATGCTTTGATAGAATTGGAACATAATCATAATTACTAATAACATTGAGGTTCCTCCAACTAGCGCTCCAAATAAATTCGTTACCGAAGCAAGTAAACCAATAGCCGCACCACCCATAATTGTTAAGGGCATAATGTATCTTTCTAAAATACTTTCAATTATTCTTTCATCCTGCCTAAATCCAGAGACTTGTAATCCAGAAGCAGAAATCTTTTTTGCCTGGCTTTTTGCATCCATTCCGGAAGTCTTAACCCAAAATACTGAGAATATTATTGAGAGAATAATAAAAAATAAAATATGAGTTATTGCCTGATAAACATATTTCCATAAGAAAGCCTTTCTAATTATTAAACCAAGTAAATCTGTAGAACCTACCCAAAAAGCAAAACCACACCCGCTTGATTCACAAACCGCCTGTCCGGTATCAACAAAGTTTCCAAGAATTGTTGGATGCCCAACTTTATTTTGAAGTATACCTCCAAATAACTGAACGTTTGCAATTAATGCTGCAACTAAAATAATAGGAATAACCGAAGCATAAAAAAATGCAAGAGGCCACTTAATTCCATATCCTCTAATTCTTCCAAAAGATAATGGAATTTCAACTTTTAGAGATTGTGCCCAAACAACAACTAAAAAGATAACCGCTGTAGCTATAAGGGCGGCCAAAGCAGAATATGCCTGACTTGGATCTTTATTAATTATAGATTGTATAAAAACTAAAACCTTTCCTGAACAAGCGGTTCCAGAAAAATCTATCAAACAATTTTTTCCTTGAGCATTTATGAACTGGAAAGCTTGAGTGAAAAGTCTTCTTGAAACTCCTGCAGCAATAAATAAACTAACTCCACTTCCAAATCCCCATTTCTGACAAACTTCATTCATATAAAATATTGCCAAACCACCCAATATTAATTGGAATATTAACATCATAGGCCCAATACTTCCAAGCAAGGGATCTGCCTGAAGTCCCTGCATAAGAACATAAACCATTGCTTCAAAGATTATAAAGAAAAATACTAATAGGGTTTGAATTCCCTGAAATAATTTTTTACCTTCTGGAGAGTTAGTATCTATATTTATTATTCCCGCTCCTGAAAGCAACTGCAAAATAATAGAACCCATAACGATAGGACCAATTCCAAGTGAGATTAAAGAACCAAAATCTGCTGCTAAAACAGTAGCTAAAAAATCAAATCTCGCTAGAGCATTTACACTCAATCCAAAAAGAGTTATATTTCCTAAAATAAAAAAAGCTCCAAGAATTATCAAAGTCCATTTTGCTTTTGTTTTAAAATCGAGTTTTTTCTCTGTGGGTTTCCTTACTTCCGGTATAAATTTAAAAATACTTCTTAAGTCTGCCATTTCTATTCAGTTTTTTTAACTTTTGCAACCTTTTCAATCTTTCTTTCCTTTTTAACTGGAAGCAAAATTTCTCCACCCGCCTTTTTTACTGCGTCTATTGATGACTTAGAAGCTTCTTTAGCTTTTATAATTAACTTATTCTTAACCTTATAATTTTTATCTCCTAAAAGAATTTTATATTTTTCTAGATTAATTTCTTTTGAATCTTTTTTTTGATATTTGATTAAATTAGTTTCTATCTGTTGAAGAGTAATTCTTTTTCTTTTGTCTCTTTTTGTTCCCTTACTTGTTATTCCACTCCTTCCAAAGTAACCATGTCCATAAAGTTTTGTAACTAGAGTTTTTTTATGGTCTGCCCTTTTACCACTTCCAGACATACCTTTTCCTCCTCGATGTCCTGTACCTCTATTCCTTTTTCTAGCTCCGGTTCCATGAGTTCCCATATTATGTCCGTGCATTCTTGATGATTTTGTTCTTTTGTGAGTTTTCATTTTAAGCTGTAATTCCTTTTGCTTTTAATTCTTCCGAATATCTACAATATTCTGTTTCATGTGGAAAAATTTCATCATAACCATTATTATTTATTGATAATACTCTTCCAGAATCATCAGTTTCCAAATCGTAATTCTCTATTCTTATTGTCTTTCCAGTATTAGTTATAGTTTCACCCCAACTAAATGTAGTCATACTTTTATTATCAATATCCAAAACTATCTCTCTATTATCAAATAATCTATCAACTTCTAAGTCACTTAATTTCAATTGTCTTGTTAATTCAACTCCAGTCATCTTACAACATCCTCTCTATCAAATCATTTATTTTCTCTTTATTATTTCCTAAAACTGCTTTTTTTGTTTCTCCGAAATGTTTCTTTGCATCAATTCCTTTTCTTGGAGGGTGTAATCTATAAAAGTTTTTTATATTTGTCTTTCTTTTTTCGTTTAATTTCTTGTATGTTTCTTCACTTAAATCTCCATAGGCAACTAAATTTTTAACTTTTTTTAACATTCCAATTTCTTCCTTTCCTGGATCTTCTAAAATAATACAAGCAAATTTTCTTCTAAGTCTAAGTCTATGGAGAGTATCAACTAATTCTCTTCTTAAACCAATCATTCCATGAATTCTTATTACTGCTATTCTTTTCATTTTTTCTTTCCTTTATATTTTGGATTTGTTTTTCTTAAGGCATCCATTGTAGCCTTTGCAAGATTAAATGTAGTTCTTTTTCTTCCATCTGTTCTTGAATATATATCTTTTATTCCAGCCATTCTTAATATTTTTTTTATTTCTTCTGCAGCTACAAGTCCAGTTCCGGGAGCAGCAGGCATGAAAACAACCTTAACACTTCCAGATTTACCTTCTATCTTAAAAGGAATACTTGAATTTCCTCCTCCAACAGAGTCAAATCCACCATCTCCCCTAATTACTTTTATTATATTTAATTTTGCTTTTCTTATTGCTTTATCTCTTGCTGGAAGAGTTTCCTTTCCTTTCCCTTCAGCAACACCCAAATGACCTTCTCTATCTCCAATAACAGCCATTGTAGAGAACGTAGGAACATTTCCTTCTTTTGTTTTTCTTTGGGTTTGTCTCCAAGCTCTTCTTTTTCCTCCACCAAATTTACCCTTACTTTGTCCTATTGAAATTAAATCTGATCGAGCGTTTATCAATGAATCTACTATTTCTGCCTCAAGAATTTTTCTATTACTATTCAGAATTTCGTCAAGATCTTTTATTTTTCCTGATTTAACCTCTTTTCCAAGTTTTGTCTTTGGAACCCAAGAGGCTATACTTTCTTTTAATCTTTCTTTATCTTTCATTATTTTATCTATTTCTCTTTGAGTTTTTCCTTCTAATTCCTTTTTTAATTCATTATCTAAAAGGTCCTGACTAATTGCTTCTATTTCTTGTTGTGTTTGTTTTTTTTCTGCCATTATTCTTTATCTATTTTTGATTTAATTTCTTGAACATTAATCTTATTCTTCAGATGCTCTCCGTTAAGCCTATCTTCACTAGGAAATGCTTCTTCTTTACAAGATATTTTTAATCCAGAATCTATAATTCCTTTGATAAAAGCATAAAGTTTATTTTTATGTATCATTTTTATCATTCCAAAATCTATAATTGGTTTTGAAATTTTTTCTTTAGATATTTTATTTCCTAAATAGTATCCAAAAAGGTAAGAGGCAGTTACAGATTTTAAATTTCCTTCTTTAGGAAATCCGTATTTTAAAAGTGCTTTTGAGGTAACTCCAAATTCAATTTTATCTTGTGCTTCATTACTTATAACATATTGTACAATCAAATATTTATTAGTTTTTCTGAAAACCAATCTAGGATTAGCTCCTTTTAACAAGATAATTCTTTTATGATAATCTGTTTTATTTTCCCTTCTTCTTCTTTTTATTGTTTTTATTCCTGCTTTTTGCATTTTATTTTTTTAATCCTCCAATATATTCTTTCAGATGACTTTTACTTTTAAAATCCCGATTTCTAATCTTTTTTCTAATTTCTTTAACATCTTTCGGTGCGACTTTTCCCTGATTTTTCAATTCAGCAACATAACCTCTTAATTTCCTAGTTGAGATAACATAATCTCTCTTTCTAGTGCTAACTTTTTTTCTTACATTTCCAGGACTTTTGCTTGTTCTTTTAACAACCTTTGATCTTCCCTTAATTTCTTTAATAATTATAGCTCCTTCCTTGTTTAAATCTCTAATATCTTGTTTAGTAATTGCTTCCTTAATTTCTTCCAATCTTCCTTTAACAAACATTATTCTTCCTTTTCCAACTTTTAGTGTCTTTGCAGCCAATGCTTTTTTCTTTCCTAAATTCATTTGCTTTTCTCCTGAACTTTATCTTCTTTTTTCTTGTCAATTATTTTTCTAGCTTCTTCTCCAGTCATTTTTTCGGTTTTAATTTCTTTTTTATCTTTATTTTTAAGGATTTTTTTTGTATTTACATTGATTATCTTGATTCCCTTTTCTTTAGCATATTTAGCAATCTCTATCCTTTTCTTCATTCCTACATTATTTAGAATTATAGAAACATCTTTCTTTAATCCGGTTAAATCCTTAATATTACTAACTCTAACAACACTCTTGCCTTCAATTCTTCCTCTATCTCTTCTATCCTTTTTATACCCAACACTAATTACTTTTGGAAGACCTTTTTTTCTTTCTCTCATTTTATTATCTCTTCCAGTAGGTTTTCTCCAAACCTGTTTATTTTTTCTTTTTCTTCCAAGTCTGGAATGTAAATTTGAGGTTCTTCTTAGAAATTTTGGCATTTACATTTCCCTCCCTGCTTTGTTTATTATAAATATTCCATCTTGGAAAACTCTTCTATCTCTATTTCTTATTTTAGTAATTTTCTCAAAAGTTGCAGCAGCCTCACCAGCCTTTTCCTTATCTGTAGATAGAACTGTGATAAACTCTTTATCAATTTGAACATCTACTCCATCTGGAAGAGTTGTTTTTCTATCTATCTTCTCTCCTAAAAAGTTTTTTATAACCACATTTTTACCTTCTATTTTAACAGTTATAGGAAAGTGAATAAAGCATATTTTTAGTTTATATTCAAATTTATTTTGAACTCCTTTAATCATGTTAATTATATGTGCTTTCATTGTGTTTATCATTTTTTTCTCATTTCTTGTGGATTTTTTATATCCTATTTGTACTTTGTTGTCTTTTTTTTCAAGAACGATTTTTCCTTTTTTGAAACTTCTTTTATTCTCTCCTTCCTTCCCTTTAACAGAAACATCAATTCCATTTATCTCTACTTCTACTCCCTCAGGAATTTCAATTTCTTGTAATAATTCTTTTTTCATTTTAATGCCTCATTATATTTATTAGATATTTCTTCAATTTGATCTCTATATTTTTGAACATGAACACCCATCAATTCTACACTCTCCACAAATAAATCTAGATTTGCCAATAATCTCTTAGCCCCTTCTTTATCATTATGTAAAGAACAACAATAATCTAAATTATGTTCAAGCGCACCAATATTCCCTTCTAACTGAGCTACTTTTGATCTTTTTCTAAGGTTAATTTTTTCTTCAGCCATTTCTAGATATAAAATACCCTGATTCATTTTCTCAAAATTTTTCTTTCCTTCGAAGAGTTTAATTTTCATTTTAATAAAAAAACGCAATAAGCGATCCTCCAATATTTTCTTCAAAAGCTTCTTCATGTGTAACAAGCCCCTTATTTGTAGATATAATTAAAGTTCCAATATCTCTTGCAGGAAGATATCTTCTTCTATATCTTTCAATCTGGTCTTTCTTAACCGTGAATCTTGGCTTTACAGCTTTACAATTATTTAAATCTCCAATAGTTATCTCAACAGATTTATCTTTGGAATTTATTTTATATTTCTTTATTGCTCCCTTCTGTTTCATTATTTTCAAAACCTCTATAAAAAGATTTGAAATTATTTTTACTTCTATAGTTTCTTTTCTCGCATTTTTGGCGTTCTTTAACATATTTAATCCATCCGCAACAATATCTTGACTCATTTTATTTTTCTCCTATTATTTTTTATGAATATTTAGTAAAACCGATTTCCACAGCAATATCTCTGAAGCACTGTCTACATAAGTTCAATCCGTATGTTTTTATATGAGCTCCAAACCTTCCGCATCTTTCGCATTTCTTAGCAGCGATACCTATCTTTCTTTCCTTAGGCTTGTTGTGTTTGATAAACTTAGCTCTCACTTCTGGCTTGTTCTTCAATTGTTTCAATATTTTTTTCCAATCGCTTGCTGTCATTTTATATGAACTCGGTTTCAAATTTATTTTTCATGAAATCTATGATTTCATCTTTTGAAATATGTTGTCTTTTTGGTATTTTACCTTTCTTAATTTTTCTAAGCTTAACTCTTCTACCAACTCTTTTGAAAACAATAGTAACATCTAATCCCATAATACCAATATCTCTTTGATATTCAACACTAGGAATCTCAATATATTCTTTGATTCCAAATGAAAAGTTATTTACAGAGATTTGTTTTTTCTTTAGTTTATTATCTTCTGCGGCAAGCATTCTTTTGATTATAGTTTCAGCATCTTTTCTTATAGTTATTACCGCACCAATTTCTAATCCAGGCCTCACTCCCCAAGAAGGTATTCTTTTTCGAGATTTCATCTTTGCAGGATTTTTTCCTGTAAGATATTTTAATAATTTAACGCCTTTTTCGAGATTTTGTGCAGTAGCACCAACACTAAGTACAACTTTCTCTATCTTTATAGTTCTCATAACATTTTCTTTTTTGTTTGAAGTATTTTTTTCTTTTTCCATTTTATTCTATAACCATTATTTGTTTAGTTAAAACATTAATTTTACCTTTTTTTGCATCTAATTGAACTGTTTTCTTTTCCTTCTCTAATTTCTCAATTTTTCCATAAGTTCCAGAGTGCTTTCCAGCAAATGCAAAAGCATTAACTTTTTCTTTCAAAGAAAGACATTTGTCAATTTTTTTATCTTTAAGATTAATAAGAACAGAATCTCCTGTTTCACATTTTAAATCTGATAAGTAATTTCTTCCATCACCAAGATTTAATTGTATTCTTTTTCCTTTAAGCATTTTTTTACTGATAACTTTAGCAACTTTCTTTTTTGATTCTTCTTCAGTTATTTCCTGTACAGAAAATTTTCCCCGATCATTTATTTCGATTCGGTAATTTTTCTTTGAAGGAACAATTGTTAGTGTATCAAAAAGAAGAACTCCAGCTCTTTCGTCAACCGCAGGTTTAGCGTTAATTAAGATTGATTTGTTGAATATAGCTTTTTTTGCTTCTTTTCTATTTTGTACAACATTTAACATATCTCGTAATACAATTAATAATGGTAGTCCATTTTCAATTTTTCCTTGAGGTCTAATTACATATGCTGTGCCTTTTCGATGTATTGGCCAACTTTTTGGAACTTTTTGTCTTTTTAGGTGACTCATTTTTTATTCTCCGGTTTAACTTTCTTTGAAGCAGGCTTTTTAACTTCTTTCTTTTCAACTTCAATATTTTCTTTTATTTTTTCAGGTTTTACTTCTGATTTTTTCATTCTTTTTTTATCTTCTAAATATAACTCTATAATTTGTAAATTTGCAGCTCTTAATGGAACATTAACTTTGCTTCCTTCTTGTTTTTTTACATTGATTCCTTCGATATAAATTTTTTCTCTTTTTATCTTCACAAGTAAAACCTTTCCTTGTTTACCCTTGAATTTACCTTTAATTATTTTAACAATGTCATCTTTTCTTATTGGAATACTTCTTCTTTCATGTTTTTTTCTAAGTTCTTTTGAAAGAGCTACGGATAAAAAGTTTCTCTTTAAATGAATTGGAGCATTCGCTCTATATTTCCTTTGTTTTCTTGGCTGCTTACTTGCCTTCCATGATGTTGAAAATTTTGATTTCATTTTAATGTACAATTGAAGCTATCTTAGCCACTGATGGCCATCGCTCCATTACCTCCCTTGCAATTGCTCCCTTAATTTGAGTTCCTTTTGGATTTCCTTTTTCATCTTTTAATATAGCTACTGCATTATCCTCAAATGCAATTCTTTCTCCAGTTTTTCTTCTATAAGGTTTTTTTTGTCTAATTATTACTGCATCGAAAACTTTTCCTTTCATATCTGGAATTCCTTTCTTTACAGAGACTTTAACCCAGTCTGCCATTTTTGCAGCAACCTGTTTTCCTCTTTTTGCTTTAGATCTTTTAACTCCAACTAATCTAACTATTTTTGCTCCACTATTATCTGCAGCAATCATATTTGCTCCCAAATTCAATCCTTCAGTTGCTCTTGCACTTATAGCTTTCATTTTTCTTTCTCCTTAACAGCATCTTTAATTTTTTCAATAACTACAAAATGGATTATTTTACTTAGCGGACGACACTCTTGTATTTTAACATAGTCTCCAATATTTATTTTATCTTCAATAGCTTCTGGAAGACGTGCATGAAGTTTAGTTCTTGTCTTTGCATATCTTTCATATTTTTTAACATAAACTGTCTTTTGAAATTGAATTACAATTCTTTTAGGAAATTTCTTAATAACTGTTCCCTCAAAGACTTTTCCTCTTGGATTTATTTTTTCTAAAGCATTCGCTAATTTTGCTTCTTTTCCAATTTCCATTTTTGCATCTATTTTTTTCTTCATTTTCTTATTTTTTTTGCTTTAAGTGAGTCTTATTCTTGAACAGAGTCTGAATCAAAACCTAAATTTATTAGGATAGGTTTTATCTTCCTGGTATGGTCTCCCTGAAGTTCAATCTCGCCATTGTGGAATGTTCCTCCACAAGCAAGCTCATTTTTTAGAGCTTTGGCAATTTTCTTCAGTTCGATTCCTTTCTCAAACCCAGACACAACAGTCACAATCTTGCCGTACCTTTTCCTGTCAGTTGTTATTTGTATTCTCTGTCCACCCTTAATGATTTGCTCACACACACAGGCTTGCATCGGCAAGCCACATTTTGGACATATTTCCATAGTTATTTATTTTTTCAACCCTCCTGATTTATCTTCAGTTGTGTTGAATTTGTCCATAGTAAATAATCTTGCTATAATTTTCCTTATATCTCTAGCTCTTGAGCCTTTATTTTTTGAAGCATTAATTTTAGCTTTTACTAATTCCATCTTTAATTCTTTAGTTTTCTTCTGTCTTTCATCTTTAGACATTTTTTTTATTTCTTTAAATTTTAGTATAGCCATTATTTCTTTTCCTCTCCCGAATTTTCTTTAACTGGAGCATCTTCTTTTGTCTCTTCAACTTTTTTTACTAATTTTTTCTTCGCCATTTTTTTCTTTATTTTTTTTATTGGTTCTTCTACTTCTTCTTGAATTGAATTCATTTTTAATTTAGATATAAGCTCATCATTAATTTTGATTTGATCTTTCAAAACAACATCTGGCCTTAATATAGAAACTTTAATTCCTACTGTTCCTGGTTTTGTTTCTGCTCTTGCTTGTGCTCTATCAACGACTTTTGCAGGATCTCCTGTTTTTTTAAGGTATCCCTGAGCAAATCTCCAGTTCCTCGATCTACTTGAAGGAAGTTTACCATTAAGTCTAATCTCAGTTCCTAATGCACCTGCTCCAATTATTTTTTGAAGAGTTCTATAAGCAATAACCTTAAATTTTAGTGGACCAAATCTTTCTAATCCTAATGCAATTTCATCTGCCATTAATTGGGCATCTAATTCCGGTTTAAGTATTTCATCAATTTCAATATGTGGATTTTCAAGTTTGAATCTTGTTTTAAGTATTCTTGTTAATTCTTCTATTTTTTCTCCTTTTCTACCAATTACTAATCCTGGTTTACTTGTCGATACCACTATTTTTTCTCCTACAGGAGTGTACTCAATTTTAACCTTGCTAACTTTTCCTTTTCCAAGATTATTTTTTATATATTCTCTAATAGCAAATTCGTCTTTCTTAAACTGAACAATTTTTCTTTCTTCCATTTTTATTTTTTAGTATTTTTATTTTTCTTAACTTTTATCTTTTTTACTTGCTCTTTTGCAACTAATTTAATATGGGTCCTTTTTTTATGAACTCTTCCAAATTTTCCAAAAGGACGAGAGGCTTTATTTGCAATAGCTAAAACAATAACCGGCTCTTCAATTCCATTATAATTTGAATTTGCTTGTAAACTTTTTATAACTCTTATAATATATTCTGTAGCTTTTTTTGGATATTTTCCTGAAGACATTCCCTTACCTGGTTTATGAGCAATTTCTCCTTTCATAGGAACAGCTTTTCTATGAATTAAAACGTCATTTAAATCTTCAAGAGCTTTTGTAATTTTCTTTCCACTTATGAATTTACAAACAGCAACCGCATGAAGAGTAGATACCGGAACACTTTTAACATCAACCACTGCTTCTTCTTTTTTTATTCTCTCTTGCTTTTTCTTTGTTTCCTTTTTCTCTTCTTTTTGTTGACCATTAGCTGTTTCTTTTTCAACTTTTTCTTCGCCTTCTTTATTAGCTTTCTCTTCCTTAACTTCAACTTTCTCTTTTGGAGCATCTGCAACGCTAATCTTCTCTACAACTTTCTGTTTTTTCATAGCTTTACTTTCTTTTTGTTTTGGATTATAATTTTTTTCTGTCATTTTTATTTCTTAGATTTTGATTTACTTCCTTTAGTCGCACCAACACCAGCCTTACTATGTTTAATTCTTGATCTTGTTGGAGCAAACTCTCCGATAATGTGTCCAAGCATCTCTCCTGTTATTTCAATAGGAAAAAAATTTCTTCCGTTATAAACCGAGATTTTAGTTCCAATTAATCCAGGAACAATTACAATTCCTCTCTTATGAGTTTTTATCGGTTTATTTTTTGATATTTTTATGTTCACAAGATTTAGAAAGGTTTCAATATCTTGGAACTGTCTTAAAATAGTTCTTCTTGCTCTTGATGGAACTAGATTTGCGAACTCTCTAACTTCTAGTTTCTTAAGCTCCTCTAGAGTTTTTCCCTTAAATGTGAATTGTTTTTTTTGTGTTTCCATTTTATTTCTTCTTACCCGTCCTTCTCGGCCTTATATGTCCTACCTTAGCACCTGGTGGAGCATTTCTCTTGGCAATCTTTGATTTCGGATTCTTTCCTCTACCACTTCCGAAAGGATGGTCAATTGCATTCATCTTTAATGCACTTGTTCTAGGCCATAATTTACTTTTAGCTTTTTTAATATGATGTTTTTTACCTGCTTTTACAACCGGCTTTTCTAATCTACCATTTCCTGCAACCTCTCCAATAATAGCTCGACAATCTGAATTGAAAGCTTTCTCTTGTTTAGAAGGCATTACAACATGAACTTTATTCCCAATAATTCTACTTACTTCTGCACGAGAACCACCAGTTTTTATGAATTTTCCACCATCTCCAGGAATAGATTCAACACAATAAATAGTAGTCTTAACTGGGATATCTTTTAATTTTAAAATATCTCCATCCTTTATTTCTTTTTTATCATTCAAGGAGAAATTTATTTTTTGTCCTTCAACCATATTTCTAAAAGCAGGTATGTAAAAAATTCCCTCACTATATTTTATTTTTGCTAAAGGAGCAAAATGTCCTGAAGAATCTAACAATTTAATCACAGTTCCCTCTCCAGTTAATTTCTTTGGATACTGAAGTTTGTATTTGAATGCCTGTCTTCTAACTCTATAAGTTGAACTTCCCTTTCCACGTGCCTGTTGAATTATTCTTTTTCCCATTTTACATTAATCCTAATTTAGTAGCAATATCAATTGCTAGATTCTTTTTATTTAATTTAACATAAGCAACTTTTTTATTATCTCGAATTAATACTCTAACTTTGTCTACCTTAACATCAAAAAGCTCTTCTACTTCTTTTTTTATCTCGCCTTTTTCAGCATCTTTTTCAGTTCTAAAAGTAAGAACGTTATCTTTTTCAATCATCATTACTGCTTTTTCAGTTACAATCGGTTTTAGATTCATTTTTCTTTAGAGCTTTCATTTAATTCTTTTATAGCATCTTCAGTATAGATTGTCAATCTTCCAAGACCACCTTTTGCTAAATTAACAATAGACAATTTTTTTACAGGAACAACATCGAAAGCATTTATTTTTAGTTTTTCTTTATCTGAGATAACTAAAAGCATTCCAGCAGTTGATTTGTATTTTCTTCCTCTCTTTGTTCCCTGTCCTGCTCTAACAGACTTGTTTTTTATAGCAATCTCAAAAATTTCTTTTCCAAGAATTTTTTTAACAGCTTCTAAAACTTGTTTTGTTTTTAATGAGGAAATTTTATTTTCAACAATGAATGGAACTTCAATTTTTTTATTATTTAATCTCTCGTATTTTTTTGATACTTCCTTAGAATTAGCTGTAGCACTTAAAGCACTTTGCATAGCAACTTTTTGTTCTTTTTTATTTATCTTTAGAGTATTAATCATAGAAAGAATCTTTGGAGGATGTGCTCTCATACCACCTCTTGCATGAGGAACTTCTGCAGCTTCCCAATTGAACTGTGAACCTTTTTGTGAGAATATTTTTCTTGGAACTCTACTAGCACCACGACCATAACCACTTCTCCATACATGTCTTCTATGAACTGTTTTTCCCTTAGCTGAGTGTTGTTTTCCAGCAACAGGAGAGGGAGAGTAAGGTTGTTGGCTTTTTTTTGATTCAAGAACTTTCATAACAATGTCTTCCCTTATCTTTTCACTAAATGCCTTTGGAAGTTCTATTGTTCCTTTTTCTTTTCCATTAATATCTAATATTTTTGCTTTCATTTTGAATTTTTCCTAAATTTAAGAGGTAAAAAATTTCTTATTTTTTTCATTTTTTCAACTCCAAAAGTTCGTATTGTTTTTTAGTTTGCATTTTACTTGGCCTTAAGGCTTTTGTGATTAAAAGTTGTCTTTTAGAAGGTCCTTGAACACTTCCGTGAACTATTATATAATCTGTTTTGATATCTCCGTAATTTTTTATATTTTTAAGATTAACATCTTTTTCAGAAGACTTCCCAATACCAATCACTTTTTTATTATAATTAACTCTTGTATGTAATCCCATCTGTCCAGCCATAGGAACTCTAAAAGTAACTCTTCCAGGATGCCACGGACCAATACTTCCAACCTTTCTTATTCCTTTCTCTGCCTTATGACTTCTTAGAGTAATTCCAAATCTTTTTACCGGACCCTGGAATCCTTTTCCAGTTGTTAATCCTCTAAGATCAATTAGCTCTCCATTTTGGAAAAAGTCTGAAATTGCAAATTCCTTATTAATATTTTCTTTAGCAAAATTCAATTTATCTTCAACATTCCCATATAATCCAATCTCAATAATATCTGGAGTCTTTTTTATTCCAGATTTTTTTACCTGACTATACATAATTATAGAAATATCATCATAATCTTTTGCATCTTCAATCTTGCTTGATTTTTTCTTTGGAAATTTAAGTTTTCTTTTCAATTCCTTATCAATATTTTCAGCAAGAATATCTTTAACAACAATCCCATATTTGTAAAACCTAATAGAGAAGATTCTCATACTTGGGCATTCTAATATGGTACATGGAATTGCGATTTTCTTATCCTTTGTCATAGAATTAGCAGTAGTGTCTTTTACTATTGCAGTTGTCATACCTGCCTTATAACATATAAAACCTTTAATCTTTTTATCAGAATCATTAGAGATTGCTTTCCAGTTCACTCTAGGTAAAAACTTTCTGACCCTTTTTCTAGGCCAAAATTGTAAACTTCCTTTTCTTGGTGCTTTTCTTGTTGGCATTTTTTATTTGTACTTAACAGTAATACTGATATCATTTTACTAGCCCTGGTATATTTCAGAGAAAAACTGGGTTTAAAAGGGTTTTGTTTTGGAATTATCTATTTAAATTATACAAATTTTTTTAAATTCGAGGTCCCTAAATTTTCTATGGTTTTGAGTTTGGAACAAAATAAGTATATAATTAAAATTTATGATATTGCAAAAGATGATCAAGGAAGGCCCTCTTCAAATATTGCTGTTGATTTGTTTGAAGAGAGATATAATTTTAGAATATCTGCGGGAACTATTAGAAACAAATGGAAACAAGAGGGTTTCCAGCTTCAACAACAAGGAGGAGCAAGATCTAAAGAAGTAAGAAAGAGAAGACCTCTCATAGTAGGAGAAAGAGTAGATCCAGCTATTAAGTATCTTAGATTGTCTGGAAAATCAATTTTTTAAGCTTCAAATTCAAATTCATTAATCTCTTCATTTTTATTAATATCTAGAATTCTTCTAATCTTTCCAGCCCGTTTAGAAAGAAGTCTTATTTTTTCATAGTCTTTCTCTCCAGTAGGAGCAATTATATTTTGTATTTCAAAAGTATGTTTTGCCGAACCCTTTCTAGCATCACTTGGAAAGTCTGAGAAGAAGCACTCTTTTAGTTTATCCCAATATTTTAAATCAGCCTTTAACGAACAAAATTTATCATCAATTTTCTTCTCACTCTTTCCTGGTTTTGGAAGTTTCTTTTTACATTTGAATGCTATTCCCTCCGCATCAATATCTAATAGGGTGAAATAACTCTCCTTCATAAGCAATTTTAATTGATTCTGATTAAGATCTTGTGAATCAATATTATTTAGATAGTATAATCCCCCCCTTTTTGTTTTAGCATTTCCAAGAATATTATTTTCTTTCATAATTCCAGAGATGTTTTCTTTAGTCAGAACAATTCCGGAAACATTCATTTTATCAACAATATCTGTTATTAATTCTACAAAATCATTTGCATATTCAAAACTAGAACTAATTTTTACTTCTTTAGTTTTTATGAATTTAATCAATGCTCTTCCATTGAAGGTTCCTTTTCCAAATCTAACAAATTGGTTATGCACAGACTCATCACTCTTTTTTTCAAGAATTTTTTTTATAAAACTCATAATAGATAGTCCCAAATTTTACTTATAAATTTTTCCATACTCTAATAAAAATTACCAAAGGGTTTTTAAATTTAAACTACTTAAAATTAGTAACATGGAAGAGGAATATCTAAGAAAAGTTATGACTACTACTATTTTAGTAATTCTAATTGTACTCTCTTTTTTCCTGTTAAGACCAGTATTAATTCCAATAATAGTCGGAATAATTTTAGCATATGTTTTATCAACTCCTTACGATTGGGTTAATAAGAGAATTAAGTCCAAGAATCTATCTTCTTTTATTATCTGTATATTTTTTATAATAATTTTAATTATACCTTTTTGGTTTTTAACTCCAATAATTATAAATCAGTCAATAAAATTCTATTTAATCTCACAACAGATAGATTTAGTTAGCTCTCTTAAAACTTTTTTCCCAGCTATTTTTTCTTCAGACCAATTCAGTGCAGAAGTTGGAAGCATTATTCAATCATTCATAAAAAAGACAACCAATTATCTAGTAGATTCAGCGACGGCATTAATTTTAGATTTTCCTACGATTTTTCTTAAATCAATAGTGGTTTTATTTACATTATTTTTTGTTCTTAGAGATAAAAAAGAACTTATAGAATACATCAAAAGCCTACTTCCGTTTTCAAAAGAAGTTGAAAAGAAGTTATTTGATTATTCAAAAGGAATTACCACATCAGTTATTTATGGACAAATTATAATTGGTCTCTTTCAGGGACTTATTGCGGGTTTAGGATTTTTTATCTTTGGAGTTCCTAACGCTCTTCTATTAACTCTAATAGCAACATTTGCAGGAGTTCTCCCAATTGTAGGAACTGTATTAGTTTGGGTTCCAGTTGCAATTTATTTATTAATTGCAGGAAATACTTTTTCTGCGGTTGGTGTTTCTATCTTTGGATTAATTTCTTCAACAATTGATAATTTCTTAAGACCAGCAATCGTTCATCAAAGAACACAGATACACTCTTCAGTAATTTTAATTGGAATGATTGGAGGTCTTTTTATGTTTGGAGTTCTTGGACTTATTCTAGGGCCCTTAATTTTATCTTATCTTTTAGTTATCTTAGAATTGTATAAAAATAAGAGAGATAGTGCAATTTTTTCCCCAAAAGTTAACTAGATAAATATAAAAATAAATTTTTCTTTAGATTAAAAAGAGAGAGTTAATTAAATGAAGCTTAAAGTAAAATTTCTTAAATGGGATGCAGGTGTTCCTGTAGTTATGCTTGATAAAAAAACTGCTGATGAAATTGGAGTTCATACTAAAGACAGAATTTTAATAAAATCTGATGGAAAAGAACTATCTACAATAGTTGATATAATTGATGGAATTGTAAGAAAAAATGAAATAGCAGTTTCTTCTGAATTAAAGGAAATTTTAGGTCTTAAAAATAAACAGAGAGTAGAAGTTTTTATTTCAGATTCTCCTAAAAGTTTAGATTATATAAAGAAAAAATTGAATAATCAGGAGCTTTCAAGAAAAGAAGTGAAAGAGATAATTAAAGATATTGTAAATAATTCTCTCTCTGAGGCTGAAATAGCCTTGTTTATATCTGCAATGTATAAACAAGGGACAAACATGCAAGAAACAATTTATTTAATTGATGCGATACTTGAAACAGGGAATAAATTAAATTTAAAAAATAAATACATCGTAGATAAACATTCTATCGGAGGAGTTACTGGAAGAACTACTCCGATAATTGTAGCTATTTGTGCAGCACACGGATTAATAATGCCCAAGACCTCTTCAAGAGCAATAACCTCTCCTGCCGGAACTGCAGATGCTATCGAAGTTTTAGCAAAAGTAGAATTTAATATGAAGGATTTAAAAAAAATCGTTAAAAAGACTAACGCGTGCATGGTTTGGGGTGGGGGATTGGGAATGGTTCCAGCAGATTCTAAAATTATTCAAATAGAAAAAGTTTTAGGAATAGATCCAGAAGCTCAGCTTTTAGCATCGATAATGGCAAAGAAACTTGCAGTAGGAAGTAATTATATTTTAATTCATATTCCTTACGGGAAAACAGCAAAAGTAAATAAAGCAAAAGCCTTGAAAATAAAAAAGAAATTTGAATTTCTTGGAAAACATTTTAAGAAAAATCTTAAAGTTTATTTATCAGAAAATAAAGGACCTTTAGGAAACGGAGTTGGTCCGGTTTTAGAGATGATTGATGTTATTAAAGTTCTTAATCCAAAAGAAAAAGGACCTAAATATTTAGAAGAGCGGTCTATTTCTCTTTCTGGAGAAATTTTTGAAATGACAAAGAAGGCAAGGCCTGGGAAGGGGAAGGATTTAGCAAGAGAAATTCTTAATTCGGGAAAAGCTTTTGAAAAATTTAAAGAAATCATAAAAGCACAGGGGGGTAGTTTAAATCCTTCTAGATTAAAATTGGCAAGATTCAAAAAAACCCTTAAATCCTCCTCCTCCGGAAGAATTTTTGAAATGGATAATAAGAAGATAAACTTTCTTGCAAGACTTACCGGATGTCCTGTAGAGAAATCTTCTGGATTGTATATTTATTCACATATTGGAGAAAATATCAATAAGGGAGAAGATATAATAACAATTTATTCAAATTCAAGACAGAGATTAAGAAGTGCAATAAAATTTTATAAGAAAGAAAAGCCAATTAAGATAAGATAGCACAATTATTCTTTTAAACTCTGTAATTATATTTCTTTTATGATTGAATCAACAAGAAAACAATTAATTGAGTATTTTAAAAAAAATATTTCAAAAGGGTATTCTTCTGATACCTTAAAATGGGCTCTGATTAAGCAAGGATACACTCGTGTTGAAATAGACCGAGCTAATGAAGAAGCACATAAAGAACTTTCAGAGAAGGCTCCGGTTTTAAAAGAAAAACCAATAATAACTCATGAAATACTCGACGAACAAGATAAAACAATCAAGATTTACGAGAAAACAAAGAAATCCTGGTGGAGAAGCATTTTTGATTAAATAATAATTAATTCTTAAATAGAAATCTTTAAAACTCATTAAATAATTCTTATATCAAGCCTCCGTCGCATAGTGGTATTGCACCGGTCTTGAGAACCGGGCCCTTTGGGCTCCCAGGTTCGATTCCTGGCGGGGGCGTTTATTCCTTGGGTATATTATATGTCCGAAATTCCGAACCGTTGTTTATAAAGAATATCTTTTTATATGTGCTATTTATTGTAAATGTATGGCAAAACCTGCAAAGAAGCCAAGAGATTTTTGGAAAAATCCAAAGATGAATGAGATAGAATCTCAGAGATATGATGAAGATACTTTTGCTAGTAAAATTTCTGCTGAAAGGAATACGCAAGGATATGAGGGAATCAGAGTCAGAACAGCAGGTAAACATCCTTATTTTAGTGAGCAC
>Ga0222658_1000520_pt1 | contig 20428 bp, 40 predicted proteins | sample AntAcemetagen476_FD_179830 | JGI IMG/M metagenome (GOLD analysis project Ga0222658, IMG submission 179830) | Saline water microbial communities from Ace Lake, Antarctica - #476 | ecosystem: Environmental > Aquatic > Non-marine Saline and Alkaline > Saline | place: Antarctica: Ace Lake... | reverse complement strand
CAGGTAATTCTAAATTAAATAAGAATATAAATGTAAGTGAAAGAGAGTATAATAGTAAATATGCCTTTAAATGACGCTAGAATCAATCAGGACAGGTCTAAAATATGTAGAGAACCCTTCTTGCCTACCCTTTCTATTTAAGCCATTATGCACACTTTCTTATCCAATCATCAGCGACGACCACCCCCGTCTTCCTGCCTAGTTGCCGTCGAGGTATATTTAATAAAGATCCACTGGTAATGAAAAATCCCTTATATTCTATATATATTGAAAACCAGTGGAATTTTCTATCCACCAAGCTCATCAAGACGTCTGGACTGGGACCCTAGCTTCAAGGCTTACTGAACTTTCCTCTTGACATTTTCAGGAAATATGATAGTCTTGTTTTATGAAAAGGATAAATTTATGAGATTCAATTACAAAAATATGCATGTTAATTTCAAAATGTGGGAGTTAATTGTTGCTATCGTATTGATTACTGCTGGCGTTATGATGAAAATACTCCAATAAGGACAATAATATGGACAAAGAGCTTCAACAGGAACTAAAAGACATGGACGAAGAAAATCAGTCCCCGAAGTCCGACCCAAGAGTAATGCAGTGCGAACTTTGCAAATCAACCGACATAGAGACCCAAATGGATGTCGGGTGGGATATTGACCCTGAAGGAGAGGAAAGACAACATCTTGACAAGTGTAAGAAATGTGGGGCGACAAGACTTTGGGCCGACAGGATTGCATATACACCTACTCGTTTTTTTCCCTTTAGATGGGTTGAAAAATGGGAAAAGAAAAATGCCTTTGGCGGATATAACTTTGGGCCAGAAGGTTGGTAACATGAAGAACAAATTTAAAAAAATAGAAATATGGACTAAGGCACACCCAAAAATAGCCTTGCTTGTATGGCTAATGATTTGTTGCTATATTTTTGGATTGGTATAATTATGAACCGTAAATTAACAAAATTAGAAATTTGGATGGAAAATAATCCTTTGCTATTTGTAATGCAGGTGTTCTTTTTTATCATACTTTTGTTTGTTTTGGGGTTGGCATTTTATCTCATTGTCGAAAAAGGTTTTCAAGCAGATGACGAAATGGAAGAAATAAGAATGACTCAATTTATGGAAGAAATAAAATGAGTGCTGATAATGGTGTTATGAGAACAAATAACGGAAATATATACAAAACAAAAGAACGGAGGTTTTGTATGGATATTTCCCTTTTGCCAAAGCAACCAGGTGTTTATAAAATAATCAATAAAATAAATGGATTTGTATATTTTGGAAGTGCTAGTAATCCGGGGGTGTTTAAAAGATTACAGGTTCATCTAAGAGACTTAAAAAACAACAAACATCATTCTTGGATATTGCAAAAAGATTGGAACGAGTTTGGGGAAAATGCTTTTAGGGTTACAATAGTAAAGATATGCAGCCCAGAAGAAGCGCACAAAACCGAGCAAGAAATGATAGATGCTGTGGGAGTTGGCATTAGCAATAAGAGCTATAATATTTTAGATCGAGTAGATAGAAGTTCTTTGCCACCTGAAACAAAAGAAAAAATCAAACACGCTCATAGAAATAATAATTTAATTATATGCACAAACAAGTCTGGTTTTAAAGGAGTATGTTTTTATAAAAGAAAAAAAATGTGGAAAGCCAGTATTGTCAGATACAACAAGGCTTACCATATTGGCTACTATGATACTCCCGAAAAAGCCAGCAAAGAATACCAAAAGGTTAATAATTTAAGCGATGAAGATTTTTACAAGTGGTGGAAAAACATCTACGAAACCGAAAGAAAAAATGGAAGATATATGTGGGGCGAAAAAGGACCGACGGCTAAATTGTCAGACAAACAAGCAAAAGAAATCATTGCGATACATAAAAGCGGACAATACAACCAACGACAAATAAGTAAAATGTTTAATGTTGACCAAAGTGCCATATCAAACATAGTCAGAGGCAAACGACATTTAATGGAAAGAGTTAATTATGTCAGCGGATAATACGGTGGCAATCTTGAAAACCCCCGATGGCAAAAAGGGCTTTGAGTATCGTGTCGTTCACGCCCAAGCCATAGAAAATATCTATTGGGAACATCCTGATGGCAACTCCGAAGAAGTAGTTAGGTATTTTGGAAAATGTCAGGTGCTAAAAGATAAACATGCGGCTTTTGAGTTCGCACATGAGATGGAAGAGCAAGTTTTATCTGATGATTTTTGCCCCATTTTAGAATACGGAGTAAATCAAATTTCATTACCACACCCATTTAGCTTTTATATTAAAGAAGCAAAAAAATTAAAATGCCCAATTCCAATCCATTTTATTGAGCCAAAAAACAAAAAGGAGAAAAGTTCCGTATGAGTAAGCAAATGATAAAGATTAGGAAAAAGTGGTTGATTGATCCAGAAACCCAAGTACATCAGTCTAAGAAAATGAAGCAGAGACTTGAACAAGAAGATGATTGCGATCTGCGCAACTATGTTGGGAAAAAGGATGATGTTGAACTTGAATTGGAACTCGATGAACTTGAAGAAGCACTAAAACCTTATAAATATAAATAATCAAATGAATATTATAAAAACTTGGAAAGGTAAGAACGCTCTTAAAAACTGCGAAAAGGAATATAAAGAAACCATCGTAGTTGATGCCAAGAAAGACATTGACCACATAGATCTAGTGGAACTCAATGATGACGTGCTTAATGCCTTCATAGTATATTACGCCGACGACAAAGCTGCCTAAGTTATTACCACCCTGTTATTCCTTCCAATTCGCTGCTTGCTCATCATTAGTAAACTTTTCTTCAACACCCATTAGCAGAACTCGTGAGAACCCGTGTGATGGATCAGAGTCCCTGGTAAAAATTGTCATCAAACGAAAATGTTTACTAATCTTTCAGAAGGATTGTTTGCCTATATTTGTGAAGAAAATGTATGGAAGAAAATCGCATAATACCAATAAAACAAGCAGAAGATTGGTTTCTTTCCCAGCTATGGCAGTCAAACAGGTCTTCCAATGAAACAATGCGTATCCTCAAAACATTGAAACGCTATGTTCGGTGTTACAACAGGGATATTTTTTATTCCATAGAAATTATCAACGAGAAGACTATTCGTTTTAAACCTTTGAACGATTTGGCCGATGACTGCCTGCTTATAGTATCCATTTTCGCCAAACACATTCTGGAACTCAACCGTCGTCGTGCTGCACCTTCAGTTAATTGGTACAGAAATGTTGGTGCGGAAAGTTTCAAACGGTTAGGATATTATGACATAGCCGAGGATTATGACTACTGGGTTGACTTTATTTCGGAACATATATTCGCTTAAACCAGTGAACATTTACTGAAGAGGAAGGTAATTCCTGAGCATCAGATCATTAGACTGGTTCAAAATGTTTACTCGTGTTGCAAGATTAGTAAACTATTTTGCTAGCCCGCCAAATTCCTACCGGTGAACGAACAACCAAGGCGTGCGATTTTCTTATTGACATTTTTATTGTTTATGGTAATATATTGTTTTATGAAAAAAATAAAGATATTTAATGGTAGGCTTTATGGCAACGGAAAGATGCGCCACGGATATGTCGGAGCATACTCGCAGAAGCACGTTGTTGAACTTTGCCATCAGGCTGGCTATTCCAATGTGACTATTGGCGAGATAAAGGTATATTGGAATAAGGGATGTTGGGGAAATCCGATGGCTGGTATTGAACCGCAGGTAGGAGTTTGGGTGCAAGAAGATAGGTTCCAATCACCAGTTAAAAGACTTATTTAATCCTTGACATTTCATTATCATCTGTTACTATTCTTTTATAACAGGAGACAAAAAAAATAGACCAAGGTGGGAACCAAATGAAAATATTGACAACCATCAGTAATAAAATAAAATGTCTTTTTGGGCAACACGATTGGACAACTACAAAGTGTAAAGGAATACCTGTAAATGGTAATGGTTGCTGGTGTGATTGGTTGCGGGATGATAACTTTGAATGGAAGTGCCAACGAAAGGGCTGTAAAGCAACAAAATGAAAATTGCAATAATTGGTGACAATCACATTTTCTACGGCGACCAACATCAAGCCGTAATGGAAATGATGGAGCTTATTAAATTAAGCAAACCTGATATAGTTCTAAATCTAGGTGACATCGGGGAGATATTGATAGCAGATGATATGAGTTTGGTACAAGAACTATTTAGTATTAAACCTACGGTGTTTGTTCTTGGCAATCACGACCTTTACACTCGAGATGGAAGGTATACCCCGCCAGAAGCATTTAATGAATGTATAAAAAAAATAAAGTATGGAATTCCCCTACAAAAAAGTTGGACGGATTCTACAACTACCTTTGAAAAGGATGGATATTTATTTCTTGGAAGCATTTTGTTTCCTGACCACGCAAGTCCAAAACTACCTATGTCTCCTGAATATTATGACCATCGTTATCCTACTGTTGATGGAACTTATATTGATTTACGAGAAGGGTGGTTAAAATACACTACGCCACTTATGGAAGCCTTTGAGAAGAAACTCAAGTTGGTTGATAAAAGCAAGTGTTCTAATGTTGTAATAATCACACACTATTGTTGCTTTGAAAGTCAGTATAGATTTAACCCAAATGAAGAAATTAGTAATTATTTCTTTTGTTATACAGCAGGGCAGTTAGTTAAACAAGTTGCCGAACGAAATCCCGACAAGAACTTCTACTGTATTGGAGCCCACGGACACGAATATAACCGAGGCGAATGTATTAAGGAAACGGACAATCTTACAGTTATGGGGTTTGTTAATAATTATAATCAACAAAAGTTTATTATTTTAGAGTTTCCATTTGCTACTGACTAACCTTATCACTCTTTGCCTGATTATCTGGTTGCCAAAGTGGTTGAAGATTTTGCCACCTAAAGCACATATATTGTTCAACCGCATCTAACATATTAAAAAAAGAACAAGGTATAATATGGTCTATTTGCCAATTGTTTTTACCCAATCCATAATTATCCCAAGTCATTCCTGACAGAAATTGTTTTTCTATATGAAACCTAAGTTGTGATATTGAACACATTACAAGATTAGATGTGCGAGATGATTTAAAATTGTTTTTTAACGCTTGATTAATCCTAGCTCTGCAATTAATAAGTATCTTATAGTTTACATCTGTTTTTCTACGATTTTTTTCATATTGATTTGACTTTTCACGATTTGCTAATTTATATTTTTTGACATTTTCTGGATTTTTTAATCTATAATTTTTACTACTTTTTTTAGCATACCCTGGATTTTTTAAATAAAACTGTTTACCCTTTTGCTTAAAGTATTCTTTATTTTTTAAATAATATTGTTTTGTGTTTTGATGACATTTTTCTATATTTTCAGAATGGTATTGTTGACTTTTTTGTTTTAATATTTCAGTATTTTTTAAGTAATATTTCTTACTATGATTTCTATAACATTTTTTACACCAGCGAGAAAGTCCATTTTTGCGAGACATATCTTTGTAGAATTCTTTTACATTTTTTTCTCCGCATTTATTACACACATTTCCCATTATATTCATAACTAATTATACGACAAATTATGCCAAAAACCTATGTATTTATTGAATAATCTCACTTTCTTCTTGACTTTCACATAGTTTTTTGATATAGTTCTTATCAGAAAGAGAAAATACTATGTATAAAAAAATTGGAATTATCAAAAGACTTGAACAAAAAATATTGGTAGAAAAATTATGAAATATGCAATCGTAAAAGTTAACAGTTGTGAAATGTCTATCATGTTTCCCGATCCAATACTACATAGGACGTTCGAGTATTTAAACCCCATTTCAGCAGGTAAATGTAAGTTATTTGTTAAAGAGGGAAAGATTGAATGTCAAGTTTGGGGCGAAAGTATTTCCTTGAAGCTAAAGAGTCGTCCAGAAGATAAAGACATAATTTTACACGGTCTTGAATTCGAAGGATAATCATGTCAAGAAAAAGATATTAATTTTATTTATAAATAATAATTTTCTTCTTGACTTTCCCTACAAATCTGCTACATTGGTATTAAGAAAAGGGGAACTATGAATACTAATCAAAAAAATGAAGTTGTTTTAAGTTTAATTACTAAGCAAAACAATTATCAAACCAATTTGGATGTTTTTTCTCAAATAATTGGTCAAGAAGAAGCTAAAAACAAATTAGCTTTTTTTGTCAAATCTCATTCTGAAAAAACTCCATTCCCAACTCTGTTATTTACTGGATCTCAAGGACTTGGTAAAAGTTATACTGCCCTTCAAGTAAGTAAGGCTCTTAATAGAGAATTTATAGAAATAAATTGTAGCAATTACGAAACAACTAAAGACTTTGTAGAAAAAATATTGATTGAAAAGATTGCAGGAGAAACTCCGAAAACAATTTTATTTGATGAAGCTCAACAACTTTCTCCTGATATTACTACTATTTTATTGTCCTTGCTAAATCCTAATGACAAATATTATAATTATCTTAATTATAATGGACTTAAAATTAAATTTGATTTACACCAAATTAATGTCATTTTGGCTACCACAGATGCTCATAAAATTTTTAAACCCCTCTTAAACAGATGCAATGAAATTTATTTTAACAAATATACTAATAAAGAATTATATGATATGTTAAATTTTTATCTTAAAACAATTAAATTCACTTGCAATTTTGAAGATATAACTTATGCCTGTAGGGGAAGGGCAAGAAATACTTTTATTCTTTCTCAAAATATTAAAAGATATTGCACAATGAAAAATATTGATTATTTAGATGATAAGGGATGGGATGAAATTAAAAAGGTTTTTGGGATTTATTCTTATGGATTAAATTCTCAAGAAATAGACTTTTTAAATATCTTAAATGAAAATCATTCATTGTCTTCCAAAAGTATAGCCTTAAAAATGGGAATCAATCTATCTAATGTTGAATCAGAAATAGAACCCAGACCTATGGAAATTGGACTGATTGAAAATACATTAAAAGGAAGACAATTAACTGCTAAGGGTAAGAAATATATTAAAGATATGAAATTAAACTACCAAGTAGCATCATAGAAAGTAAAATAAAATTAATGACAAAAGAAAAGAAAAATTGCGATGTTGAAATGCGGTGGGTATGCCCTGAATGTGGATTGCAAAATTTCGTAACACTTAGGGAAATGGTTAAGAAAATGGAAAGCAAACGAGATATGGAAGAAGGAAACACCTTGGAAATTCCTATCTGCGACGACTGCTATAACATAATGGAACTAGATGAGGAGTATATGTCCAAGAACTATAATGTCTATATTGGAAAAACATCAATGAAAGAAACAGCCAAAGTATTAGGGGAATTCTAATTGTGGAAAAACCAAGAAAACAAGATCGCCGTCTTGCCCTTTATTACCTGGCTGGCTGGGCAACCAATTACGCTGGTAATCGTTCAATGCCCAAACAGTTACAAATGGCTTTCAAGGAATTACATCTTGAATTGCTAAACCGTGCCAAAAAAATGGAAAGAAAGACTAACACGAAAGTTGTGAAAACAATAAAAGGAAATAGTTATGGCAAGAAAAATTAAATTCTTTAGTGAACTATTCAGAAATAAGACCGACAAGCAACTCATTGATGAAGTTCAGGAACTAAACATCAACATTGATATTGCCGGTTGCTTTGGTGCAAAAGACTGTATCTTGCGTGAACGGATTGATAGCGAGTTATATAAGCGTGGGTATGACAGCCAAAACAGCATTGAATACTATAAGAGGAACAAAGACTAAACTTTGTGCTTGACTTCTTCATTAAATCTGATATGCTTCTTATCAGAAAGGGGAAAGAATTATGAACCTAATATCATCAGGAAAACCTTGCGGAATGATATTGCTACATCTTTATTGTATCAATCAGGACAAGAAAATCCGATGGCATGTGTGGGGAATTATAAGGGAACTGAAAACTTTGTGTTTGTCTGCGGTAGGTCTGAAAAAAACTAATAAAAGATGGGCATATTAATAAGGAAAATGTAATATACTATTGGTCGCTGGCTTGACCGTTCCCAGAGGTAAGAGAGAAGGTCATAAAAATAAGATTCGCCAATAGTTATTTATAAGGAGGACACAATGCAAATTAAAGACCTAATAAAACACCTAAAAGGTTATGACCCAAACGAAGATGTAGCCTACGCAATTTGGCGCACCGAAGATGTTGACCAAGTTATTCTCGACTACTACCCCAACCACAAGCCCTTAACCCAAGAACAGAAGGAAGATATTATCGCAAGTATGGATCGCCACCACGATGCCAACATAGGTCTTAACTGGGACGTCATGCAATTCTACGTTAGCGAGATGATTTCGGAAGAAGAAGCGGAAGAAGCTGAAAAAACGGAAAAAGAAAGCAAAAAGAAATCCAAGAGAAAGGCAAAGAAATGAGCGATATTGAAGAAATGGATGCCCAAAAAGTCAAGGAGATTAAGCAAATCTTTAGTAAACTTTTTAACGAACTCAACCATATGGGCAACGAAAGTAATGTTCGGAACGCCTTATCCGAGGTGCTTGGCGAACAACACCGAACACTCCAGCAGAACTACTTTCGTGATGTAATTGTCCCCTCCATCCAAGTTTTTGCAGATAAGTGGGATAAGCACCTTATGGATTTGAGGAACGAAGCCAGTTGCGAACTCGCCAAGAAAATGCTTCCGGTAGTAAAGGATGCCCCATTACCATTTGTATAAACTGGTAATGAAATCTGTTTCGTTACCAGAATAAAAATATTTCATTTTATTCTTGACTTATCATTCAATTATGTTATTTTTTTATTAGAAAAAAGAAACTATGAAAAAATACAAACGCTATCTATTGCTTAATGTTGAAGATGTTATTGAGAAGGGCGAGGGAAGTAGAGGACTTTAAGGACTACTGCCATGACTACAATTTGGAACAAGCCGACCTTTACAGGGTCTTTGCCATTAATGGAACGGACTACAAGATCAAAGGTTTATCTATGCGAAGTAGGAAGCTGCCTATCCTTGCGGTAAGCCTCAAGAATGGTAAGACCTACAAACTTCCCGAAAGGATGGTGCAGAAGGCTTTGCACAGGACGGTAAAAAAAGAAGTCCCTCAATGGAGTCCGTTAAGTAGCATCCCGACCCACTAAATGATATACATATAAATAAACAACGCACTGAAAGGTACACATGATGTTTGTAATAATCGAGTATAATGACATTACCTACGTCAACTTGGTAATTGAATCTGATGGATGCGGAACAGTAAAGGTTTTTGACACAGAACCAAAGGCAATAAAATGGGCAAAGAAGAACATTGCCTTTAACTACAAGATTGTAAGACTATATTAAACAACCCACTGAATGATGTGTGTATAAATGGATAATTTGGATAAAAACGGCTACGAACTTTCAGAAGGAGACACTGTGTTGTGTGATGGAAATCAGGAAGGTGTGGTAACTAAATTTGGCGGCATAGGTATCTATGTTCGTATGGATGATGGAGTTGAAATAGATTGGAATAATGACCAAGTAGAAAAAGCATAACCACTGAATGTAGGCGTATATAATGAAACAAACAAGAGAAGCAGGAAGAAAAAGTGATTATTTAGTGCGTTGGGCAATGAAAAGAATCAACGCAGATAACTATGATTCGGTTATGCAGACCATAGCTAAAATGCGGAAAAAAAGTCTAAAAGAAATCAAAGAGTTAGTTAAACACTAAAAGGAGATACATTATGTTTGGTAAATGGTTATTTATTTTTTTATCAGTGACGGCTATTTCTATTGCGTGTGCGGTAATTTTCAGCACAAGTCACAAAGATTCAATGGCACAACAGATACATGAAATCAACAACCTGTATCCCTTTGACAAAGAAGCAAAGTCAAAGCTCGTCTCGGAACTCATCCGCAAACATCAACCTGCCACCAACTCTCCCGTATCAGTGCAACTTGAACAATAAAGGGTTTTCCTGAAGCCATTTTGTATATGAGCCAAAGGAGAAACTCATATGAACATTAAGAAAATAAAAAAGGCTCAGAAGAAAGTGCCACCCATCCAAATACCTACCGAACCAATAATGCCTCCCGAACAGGTTACACAGGAATACGAAGACGTTACTGGTTTGACAAATGCCGAACTGGAACGAAACGATCTTGTTCATAACGAAATCTTTGACCTCATCAGCCGTCTTAATCCCAAAGGCACAGAACTTGAATGGGATATGGAAATAATTGGTGAAGTATCTGATGCGATTGAAGATTACCTTGTCGCCAAAGGCATATGCACAGCTATGGAATTCAGCCCGTATAGAGAAGTCTAAACATTAACATCGCAGTAAAAGCCCGTGTCCAAAGAAGGATGCGGGCTTTTGTTATTACCAGTAAACCTTTTGTCCATGCCATTCCAAGAGTCGACTGAACCTGGTTAGTATGTGCTACATCCTCCTATTCATTTTCATCTCAAGTGGTAGTTACTTCACCGTAAACACATCAAAATTGGGCTTCTATTACCTCTAGAAAGTATTGTAAATACATAGTAATCATTTAGTATAGATCATTTATTTTAAAGGGATGAAACCCACGACTCAGATGGGAGGAACTCTGGCCGCCCGACGATCCAGGATCAAGATCATCAGGCAACTTCAATCCAACAAAAGTTTACTAATCTTTAAGATAACTAAAAAACCCAATGAAATCATATAAATAAAACCAGTAAAGTTTTTTTGGGAGACTCAATTCGTGATCCCCATCACTAAATTTTCTTCAACGCAGCGTTGAGGATACCATAACGCGTTGTTGTAACTATCTATATTGCAATGAGTTATAAATACTCTTCCGAGTTCAGATGGTATCCTGCCACCATTCCGTGCTGGCTGTGATTCCTATATTATATTATATAAGTTGTTAATTGATAACTAACAACAAAAAATATGCACGCATAAAGTTGAGCTTTTGATCCACGAGGAGATCGTCGGTCGGCCTGGCCAAAGGCGGGCGTTTAAAAATGTTTACTAAAGAAAAACACCTGAAAAACCCAATGAAATCAGCCTTTTAAATAACTTCCATCATTAGTAAACTTTTAAAGTCGGAGAAGGTTGCCTGCTACGAACCCTGGCTCGTACTAATTATCTCCTGAAGTTGTTTTTTTATAAGTATGACATTTACAACAACTTACATAATATTTTTTGATCCTGCCACCGGTAAAAACACATCCACTGCCTTCTTCATCACGTCATCATCATCATGCCACCACTTGTCACTTCAGTAAGTTGACATAGGAAAGAAATGTTTTCATGTTCTATTTTTTACTTGACTTTTACATAAAATTTGATATGTTCTATTTTAGAAAGAGTAAAAAACCATTAATCAATCAGGAGAGGCTATGAAAATCAAATTGACAAAGCAAGTTGAAAAAAGTATTTCACAATTTCACAAAAACAATCTTCCAATTGAAGGTGATGAAATTGTAGAAATAAAATGTCCTATTTGTGGTAAAGTTTATCGCCATCAGGGAAGTGAAGAAGATTACAAACCATACAATAAACCTTGCAAGCATATTATTCTTCACATAGCTTATGGTTTTGACGAAGCTATTGTTGATAAAGGAAATATTTACAAAACTGCTTTTTTAATGAACGAAAATATTTTTGGTATAAATGTCGAATCAATAGCCTTGGCTTTGTGTAAGCAAAAAAATCCCAATATAATTATTAAACGTTATGGAGTGCATAACGCCTGTTGCGGAGAAATTAGTAACGACACAAACGAGTTCATTGTGTTTTCGAAAGAGTAGAATATTTTTTTTATTTTTTACTTGACTTTTAATTATAATCTGCTATCTTATTCTCAGAAAGCAACAAAAACCATCAACCAATTCTACGGAAAGCAAATCAAATGAACGAAGCAAAAAACACCGCTATTGAAAACAAAGTTTCCAGTATTGAAAACACTCCAAGTAAAAGCAACATTAGAAGCGACATTAGTGGGCAAGGTATGCAATTAGCCAAAGTAAATAAACTTACTAACTTAACTGTAGTTTCTTTACCTGCCGAACAGTATTTTTTTGAAAAGGCACTCCAAGCTCGTCTTGCTAACAACTTTGGTTATTTAGAAACCATTCCATCAGTTAAGTTTCATTGTGCAGAAAAGGAAAAAACAATATTGAAAAAAGGTATCCTTCACCGCCCTGACGATTGCACCATATCTTGTATGACCATTGAAAAATTACTTTCCAATTCAATATATTTCAACAAGGCTGGTTTCGGACGCATCAATAAATTCAAAGGTGAAATGATAAATAATTATAATTTACTTTGGGCTGATTATTGCAAACATCCCGATAAAAAATCCATTGACGAAATTATCAAGATAGCTTCTCATAACCAAATGAAAAATGCATTGTATTATGTCACCTATTCACTCTGCCGAACAGAATACCTTGCTATTATTAAAAAGTTAAAGGGTAATGCTACCAAAGGAATCCAAGTCGCCATTGAAAACTATATTTTGAATCGGTTTCAGAAGTATTGTAATAAAAAAGCCAAATTGGTTTATAGCGTTATTTATATGGGTGGCGTAAACTCCACTATGATTACAGTCGGAATCCATATCGGAAATAAACGTATTGATATTGTGAAAGAAGATAGGCGGGAAAATAAATCCCTAAAAGCAAAAAATAAGAGCCTTTATAATTCTGCTAAAAATGCTAAAAGAGTTTGGTTCATTCAGCCCCGCAAGGAAATAACTGCCAAAAAGTCTTACGGAAAATCCAACCTAACCCTCAAGGACAGGGAAGCAATTTCCATTACTTATCAGGCTTGCAAGAAACTTGGCATTAGCAGGAAAGGTATGTCCAGAATGATTGTAGATAAAAAAGCCTTTGTCAAACGTAAAATCTCTGTCCAACAAATATCTGCCGTTATTTCTTGGCTTGACTCTCCCAAACTCCGAGCCAAGGCTGTTAATTAAGTTAATTATTATCTTGACAATCAGTAAAATCGTGGTATATTTTCCTTAAATAAATAGAAAGGAGGTGAAATAAATGAATAAAGCGAAAATCAATCGCATTCGTAGTGCCATCGTTGACCAGTGCTTGACAGAAGGTATTAACAACACTGATTATATGTATGTTATGGTTGTGGAAGCCCTTAAAACCATCAATAAAAATTCGGTGGCTGGACATAAGGCTGCCGTAACAAAAGGACAAGACTTGGCGTTTATGCGATAAGAAATAACCACCAAAAGGATTATGAAACCCCTGCCTGATTAAGTTCAGGTAGGGGTTTTGTTTTCACCAACTGTCAGCCACCTGCGACCACTCGCTTTGCCAGGCTGCCTGAAGACTATTTTCCAAATAGTTTACTAAAGATATAACACGACCAGCCACCTACAACCGCTCGCTCCGTCAGGGCCTGAAGACTATTTTCCAAATAGTTTACTAATGATATAACACGAGTAAACCTTTTTCCTACGCGACTAACTTGCCTCACTTGCGTATCCTGAACTTCGTACAAATAATTATTTTTTTAATGCTTGACTTTTAATCGTAATCTGATACTATCTTATCAGAAAAGGGAAAAGAATTATGAACCTAAAAAACTTCAAGCAGACAATGATAAAGAAAGCCATCAAGAAAGGTGGCGTGTGGGAAAACTTCGGACAGAAAGAATTACGGAAGTTGAAAGACGAATACCATCACAACCCCTATGCCAGTAAATATGGCAACGCAAAAGAATACGAAATAGACCAAGCCATAAGAGAACTTGATAACTGGGTGAGCCATTTTGATTTAAGTCAATTAAACAATTCCAAGAAGGGGAACTACAATGAGTAACGCTATGCAAATCAAATTGTCGTCAAATCACGCTGGCAGAATTATCCTTCATCTCATCTGTGCTAAAAGAGACAGGAAAATAAAATGGCATCTCAAAGGTATATTGCGGGAGATTTTATAATGGACGAACAACAAAAAATGATGCTCGCTTCAATCGGCTTGAGTGTAGCCCCTCTCAAACATATGGATACTATTAAAGAAGGCGACATTGTGTTTGATGATTTTAATGTTCCTATGTTTAAGGTTGGACCCAATCACGCCAGACTCGGAACTGAATATGACGCTAATATTGATATGCCCATTTATAGGGTGAAAGAAATAACTCCAACAAAAATTAAGACTTGACATTTCAATCAGATTGTAGTATATTTTTATCAGAAAAAGGAGAAAAACCATGAGTAGATTTTACAAAATGGAAGTCAATGTTCGGGAAGTGCAAAAGAAAAACATCAAAAAAGTATTGAAGGTCTGTGAAGAATACTGGGATTTTGAGGAAATTGAAAACCATCCAGAACCCAAAGGTAAACTCCATTACATCTACGGCGACGGTTATGGAAATCTCTGCGGTGGTATGAGTGAAAACGAATTCGCCAAAAACCTTGCTAAACAAATCAAAAAGGTGGACAAGAAATGCAAGGTTAATATCGGTGCAACCTATCTTGAAGCCCCGCCTCAACTTATACCTATAACTAAAAGGCACGCCAGTGAACATTAAAGCCATCCAAGCTGAAACAGAACGCCATGCCCAAATCATTAGTAAACTAATTGGTCAACTCAAGAACCACATTCTTTCACTTCCTGATAACCCTCGCATCAGCCGCATCAACAGTAAATGTTTTACCATTAGTTCCAAAAACCTCGGCAATAATTGGAGTGCCGAACATCACGACTTTAAGAAACAATATAACCTTATCGTCAAGGAATTGGAAACCAGTGAACCCGCCAATATCTTCAAGAAATTCCAAACCATCATTAGTGAAGGAAAACTTGTTACCCGTTGTTACTGCGGTGGACAGATGACTAACTCGCACACGCTCACCCTCCATTCCGATGTTGTATCTCACCTACGCAAGCTCGCTGATATGCCTCCCACTGATTGCCCTAACTGTCACGGTGAAAGAGAATGGGTTGGCAAAGGTATTGAAGCCAATTGCTACTTCTGCGGTATGACTGCCACTAAATAAAGGCATATATGAGCAACAAAGGTATCGGAATCAATGAGTGTCCAAAACACGGAGAGTATTACGCTGACGCACCTGATAGCCCCTGCCCCGCCTGCGAAGATACTCCTTCTTGGATTGAAAAACACAGCGTCAACTGCTACTTCTGTGGAAAACTCTTTGATGAAAGAGAAGGGCAACCTGCTGACCCTTTTAACAACAACGACGGCGGCGACATATGTCCTGACTGCCTGAAGGAAAAAGCCCCACTAAAAGAAGACTAATTTTCTCCTTGACTTATCTCTGCAATATGCTACTATAATCTTAAAGAAAGGGGAATTATATCATGGACAAAAACTACTACTGGCAACAAAATGGACGAAGAAAGTCTAAGTATTTGTTAAATTTTCACGATGGAGTCTCAACTCATAAAGATGGTAGTGAGTTTTACGACCTAAGAATATTCTCAAATAAAAAGAAAATGGAAAAATTTATTAAGGAGTTGTCGAGAAACGGTTATCAAGAAAGGTAGAATCTTTTTATGAGTGAAATGAATCTTATTTTTAAGGAAGATGTAAGAATCGGTGAAAGGCTCTACGCATTCTTTAATAGTGGAGACATAAGCGAAGCTCGCCATATATACGCTTATTTTTTTGGCAACCAAAACGAGCTTGAAGTTGAAATGGAAAAACACGACATTGTATTCGTTTATGCTGATAAGGGATAAGTAATGAATCATAAACCCTTTATCCTTTATGGATGGGCACTAGAAGTAATCGGAGTTACTCTTGGCTTCACTCAAAACTATGCCTATGGACGCCATGATTTTCCTACAACAACTCCCGAAGCTATCGTTACCGCTATTTGTTTTATGATTGTTCTACTTGGGTATGTTATGATTGTTGTTGGTAAATCCTTGAAGAAATAATATGCAAAACGAAATAGGTATTGCCATTGACGCTTGGATTGAAGCCATCCCCGACGACCCTTATGCCCCCTGTCCCTGCGGTTGCGGAAAGAAGTGGAAGTTCTGTGTCCCCGAAGCAGAACAACACGAGCAGAAGTTCATCAAAGACTTTATAGCTCGCAAAAAGTAAGACATGCCAACCTAATCCCTTCCTCTCATCGTTAGTAAAGCCGCTTGATACTATTCATTAGTAAACTTTTTTCTACTTTCCCCACGCACGCCTGGATCTGATGAGCGCTCGCCAAGAACCCTCCTTCTAACATAAGTGAACCTTTCTACCTTGATTCAAGGAACAACGACTCACATCTCCAGAGTTCGAATATCAACGAAGCTTCGGCTCATAAATAGCGTAAGCGAAATCCATGACCACCGCCGTCTCCAGAATGTCATCGAGGTATATGGAATAGTTTACTAATGTTGAGATTAAGAAAACCCCTTATTATTAAGGATTCACAATCATTAGTAAACTATTTTTAGCCTCCCGTCCAAGAAGCCGGTACGCAAACAGGTGGCAACAGGTTGTGACAGGACGTTTGCTTCGCCGTGCAAAATTGCATCTAAACCAATTAACTTTACCTTGACAAAACAAAGTCATTGTGATAATATATAGTTATAAAGAATGAAACAAACAAAAAGGGAAAATCATGGCAATAGAATTTACAGAAAACGACGAAGTGCGGACATACACAGATAATTTTTCTGGCGTGAGTATAAAGAATACAAGTGTGCAGGTTGTGGCGAGTGGATTGCACAAGACGAAGTCACGTGGGCAACGCCTGATGGAGTGTTGACAATGCAAGACCCCAAAGCCCAAGCGTGGTGCGAAAATTGCTTGCCAGCCGAAGATGAAGACGAATAAAGAATACGCTTGACATTTGCCACCAATTTAGTATTCTTATCTTAACGATATGAAAACAAACCACCAAATGAAAGTAAAAATTCGCAACAGCAACAGCAACGGGGGAAATTATGTTTGAACAGAAATGCAATTTGATTGAGGCTACGGAAAAATTGAAAGCGGGTATGTTCGTGCATATCCACGGCTATGTCAATGAGTATAAGGAAATCGCTAACATAACAGTTCACGCCGACGCCAGTTATGATAGCGTTTATTCACGCTCTTATGACAAACTGAACACAATCGAAAAGGACGAAAATCTGTCTTTTGAGATTACTCGCAATACTTGGCTCGATGCTGACGGAACTGAAAATACTCATAAGAAAAAAGGTAGAACGCTCAAGGAAAACATCAAGGAAACTATCACGCCAAAAGACGCTGACTTTGCGGAAGCTATCGCCAAGGTTCGCAAGAGTATTGTCGATCCCAAAACTGTCACCGACAATATGAATAAGGTTGGCAAATCGGTTTATGACAATGCTGAAACTAATAAGACATATTTGCGGAATGTCCTTATCCATCAAAAGATTATAGTTGGAAAAGGAAATTATCCCATTAAGTGTTCGGCTCGGTTGAATGTAATTGCCAACACTATTCGGGAAATGCTTCCTCTTGGTCAGTATCGCACTTACATTCTGGACGATAAAATAATAGATGTTCCTGATATTCCGTTAGATGGAATAGACATAGGGAAAACTAAAAAAGTTCCTCGCTTTGAGTATGTTGCCTTGATGGGCGAAAGCGTGTCCAGTTCAAGTTCAAGCGACGACGCCTAATTTATAACCCCCCCCAAAGCCCTCCGTTGCCCGTGAGCGGAGGGTTTTCTTTTCCACATACAGTCTTCTGCCACAACCCAACTCGGGCGCAACCAGCTACCGCCAAAAACCTTTACTAATCTTACATCTTTAGTAAACGTTTTTGCCTACGCCCGCGTCGCTAGGCTCTCCTCCTTCTCCGCCACCAAATTTTTGCTCGCCGGCTTATCAAATCTTTAGTAAAGATTTCCCGTAACGTCAATAATCCTGGACTGGTCGAACCTCGGTCGTCGCATCATCACTCATAGTCTTTAGTAAAGGTTTCCTGTCATGCCCGCGTCGCCAAGTTCTCCTCGCCACCATTTTTACTTGTTTTACTTGATAAATAATGCTTGACTTTCAAACCAAATCTGATAGAGTATTAATCAGAAAAGGAGAAACTATGGGAACAAAAAACAAAATTTCCACCGCAGACAAGTTTTTAAAAAAGAACCTTCCATACATTGATTATATGGCAGGCCGCTGGGAAGATGAAAGCGAATACGAAAACATTGAAGACTACAAAAATGTTCTTCAAAAGAAAGCCACACCCTTCGGAATAATCATTGATAAAATGGTTGCACAACCTTTTGGCTTCAAATTCCATGTTGAAGAATTAAAATATCAGCTGATTTCAACACCTACTAAATTCAAATTGCAACCCTTATTATAAAATAACGCTTGACTTTCTACCTAAATTTGATAGAGTGTTAATCAGAAAGAAGAAAAATGAAAACCAGTGAAGCTAAAGCCGATCTCGCCAAAAGACTCAACGACCTCGGAATGGCCTACGATAAGCTCACCGCCAAAACAGTTTCGTTTGAAGGTTTGGGCTACAACAAGGCAATCTTTATTAAAATCGACGGTGCAACTTTCAAACATAGCATTGGCATTGATTGCTTTCAAGGTATCCCAAAACCAAGCGAAGGTGGATACATTCCTGAAATTGGAACTAATTGTAAATGGGAATGATATATCAATGAATAATGCAACGAAAAAACAATTTGTAGATGAACTCTTAAAAGAAGTTGAAATAGATTTTAAAAAACAATTAAAAATAAAATTGGAAGGAAAAAACAAAGAAAAATGAAAGACCTCTGGAAAGACGATAAAATTCAATTCGCTCGATTCATTTCCGAAGCCGAAGCCATTGGACTGTTCACTCACAAAGCCTACGAAGAACTCGGCAGAGAAATGGACTTGGCACCTTACAGCATTAGTAAACTTATTGATCGTGCCCAAGCCGTCTTTGAAGATTCCAAGAAACACATGGTTCGTTATTGCAAACGCTGCGGAACTCCAATAAAGAAAAACGGGCATTGCAAAGACCTAACTTGCCCATATAGCAGCAGAAAACAAACCGCTACCTTTACCGAAGACTAACAATGAAACTCCCAACTCACATCGCCTACGAAAAAGGATGCGACGGACGAACCTCCGATAATTACCGCCGTGAAGTGTTCATTAGGGAAACAAAGAACTTCTGGATAACAGATAAAGGAACCAAATATAATAAATCCTATGGCAAAACCCTCGGTGATTGGCCTATGTATAAAATAGTCCTTGAATCCATCAAGCCTCTCCCTACTCACACCGCCACCTTGTTGAAAAATGAAAAGGTGGATAACCCCAATGTTAAAGACGAATTTATCAAGCATGTTCACCTATGGGAAAATAAAGACACATATATTAGTATGTCTATGAATCCCTATAGTAAGGATGGTTACCCAATCAGACTAGGCAATCCAGTTAAACTAGATATATCAACCATTAAACCCTTTATGTTGTCTCCTAAGAAAGGAGGGTAGACTATGAAGTAAACGAATAAAAAATTGTTAAAACTTAATATTATTAGAATTAAATGAACTCTTGAAGCCCTGCCTAAAAAACAGGGCTTCTTTTTTCACCCAATAATAAGAACCAAAGGGAAGGAGCTTCCTGGATAGGCGCTACCTCTTTCCAAGAATTCCTAATAAAAGTTTACTCGTGTTACATCTTTAGTAAACTTCCTTGCCTTCACTTGACCACGATCACCTCCTTTGAACATCCCCAGTCTCAACTCGGAACCTTTTCTCCCGTGCAAACTTTAGTAAACATTTTCATAATCGTCAATCCCTTTCTTGGATCGCAGGCGTATGCAGACTATGCAGGCGTCTGATTTTCGTTCTTGACATTGGAACAAAATATGGTATATTGTTTTTTATAAAAAGGAACATATTAATTATCAATGATATGGAGTAAAACAATATGAAAACCAATTATATCAAGGCTATCCGTGAATTAGTACACCTCACGTTAGATAAAGAAGTTTTGTCTGCCCTCAAAGACGGAACTCTAGAACAAGAAGAAATGTTCCCTGCCCTGTGCCTCGTCACTCGGCAATTCGGCAAAGCACAAAAGATACTGAATAAATATAAGATAGTCATCTGACCTCACGATCTAACTGCCAGTCCCCCACAAGAAGCCCCGCCTGAAAAACGGGGCTTCTTTCTTTACTTCCCAACCAGTATTGCTTAATCAATATCCTTGAACAGGACATAATCTTGCATCATCAGAAGCCTGTGAGGTAGCTCAGCAGGTAGCGCAGCAGGAGGCTCGCCAAGCAGCCCTGAAATAAGTAGAAAAGTTTACTAATGATTAACCCCCTAAAAGCCCAATGAAATCAACATTTCTTCAACATTAGTAAACATTTTATTCCCTCCCAGCTCGAACCCAACGATCACCTCGTGGCCCCAGATCATTCTGCGGCCCCTGCGCCCTCCTTCAACATTTGGTGGA